>Ga0209307_1000936_pt1 | contig 18618 bp, 5 predicted proteins | sample COGITO_mtgs_1105_FD_185519 | JGI IMG/M metagenome (GOLD analysis project Ga0209307, IMG submission 185519) | Pelagic marine microbial communities from North Sea - COGITO_mtgs_110530 (SPAdes) (version 2) | ecosystem: Environmental > Aquatic > Marine > Epipelagic ... | reverse complement strand
AAGTATTAGATTGGGACCACACTATTCGTGAATTTATGTTCTGGACATTATACGAACTTAGTGACGGAGCAGTTATTTCTTTAAGTCCAGGTGCTTCGTACTTACAATTAGCTAGTAATTATTCTATTGTGTCTAATATTACAACAGGACCAAATGATTATACTTTGTTACAAGCTAACGGTACTTACTTAGAGCTTGATAACACAACAATTAATCGTCGAGATAATGACTTTATTCTTTACGTAAATCCAGACGTCACTGGCGCCGGGGTATTTTACGTTGAATTACCGATGACCCAAACTGAGCACGTTGTTTTATTAGATAACGAAACTGTGTTCAACGATGTAATTTACGATCAAACGCCGGGGTACAGACAAGAGCGCATTAAGCTACTTGGATACCGAACTGACGAATGGACAGGTAGTAAAAATATTCCAGGGTTTATATACGACGATGCTACTGCTACTGAATGGGAGCAGTTTAAAGCATACTCAATTGGCAGCCTTGTTAAGTTCAAGCAGTTCTACTATGTTGCTGATGAAAAGATCGCAGGCAGCAATGAGTTTGTAGAAAGTCAGTGGGTCAAGCTGGACGAAAAGCCACGCCAGGGACTACTACCTAACTTTGAATACAAAGTAAATCAGTTTACTGATTTTTACGATCTTGATAGTGATAACCTTGATACTGAGCAGCAGCGTTTTGCTCAGCACTTAATTGGTTATCAAAAGCGTAATTACTTAGAGAATATCATTAATAACAGTGTAAGTCAGTACAAGTTCTACCAAGGCATGATCCTTGAAAAAGGAACAGTAAACTCTTTATCCAAACTGTTTGACGTATTAGCAAGCAGTGAAAAAGACAGTTTAGAGTTCCACGAAGAGTGGGCAATTAGAGATGGCCAGTACGGCGCTGTTGACTCGTTTGACGAGCTTGAAATAAACATTGACGAATCTAAGATACTTGTAAATCCTCAGCCTATTTTGCTAACAAGCGATGTGCCTGTAGCACCAACTGATACAGTTTACAGAATTAGACCATACGAAGTTTCAGTACAAACTGAGAACTACAACAACAGTCCATTCCCAGCAAAAACTGTTGTTGACAGTTATGTTAACACTGCTGGTTATGTACATAAAGATGATGTAAGTCTTATTGTTCCAACACTAGACGATGTTGTCGGTGTTGATATTTCCAAAGTTCCCGAAGGTGAGTTTATCTGGGTCGGTAACGAGAACAGCAACTGGAACGTTCTAAGACACGTTGATACTAATACTAGAATCACTAACATTATTCTAACTGCTAACAGCATTGAAATAACAGCAAGTCACGAAATTGAAGATATTGCTGTTGGTGATGTTATTGGAATACACTCTGTATGGAGAATGGAAGCAAGTGACGTGGTCCTTGCTGACAGCACTAAGACACTAGATACTGTTACAAACTATGAGCAGTTTAGCTTCTTAACTAAGGTAACTGGCGTAACTCATAACATTGTAACAGTAGAAATGCCCGATACTGAAGAATTTAAAACACTTAGAGAAAGTGGTAACTTTGACGGCACTGAAGATGTTAACGGTGAATTAACTAGATTCGAATCTGCTAGACACGCTGACGTAAATGCTGCTAACACTAACCTACAGCAGTACTTCCGTGAGAATACAACTATATGGCTTGACAACGTAGGCACCGACGAGTGGAAAGTACTTGAAAACAATAACCTGTTTAGTGTTGATTCGGAAATTACAGGACCTGATACAGAAGATGATCCGGATTTTGAATACTCTAAGACATTTGCTAGTGTTATAGCTTCTAATCGTTCTGGCAATGTTATTATTGCCGGAGATCCAGATAACAGTAACGGACGCCTTTTTGTTTACAAGAGAAACAGTAGTAGAGTCGGCTACAAAATGATTCAAGTTATTGAACCAGCGGCGTATGCTGCTGATAATCAAAAGTTTGGCGCTTCGGTAGATTTGAGTGAAGACGGTAAATGGTTATTAGTAGGTTCGCCAAATGCGTCTAATGTAAAGACAAACTACAAGAGTGCGTTCTCGCTATCAACGGACTACGATAAAGATGATATTGTTTCTTACAAAGATAGAATTTGGAAAGCAAAGTTTGATTTACCGTCAGTGACAGCAGGAGCAAACTTTAATACATTCTCGAGTGTAGTACAGGGTGTATATACCCTCGGCGAACAAAGTAACGCAGGATACAATACACCGGCAATTGCAATAGGTAACTATGCGATACGTACAGACACTAACTTGTCTGCGTTTACTGACCAAGTTGATCACATTCTTGTACGTGCTCCTAAAGCATTGTACGATAACACTATTACAAGTGATAACGATTGGCAAGTGTCGCTACAGTGGAATACACTTACATACGGAAATCAAAATCAAGAAACACTAGCAGCTAAGCAGCCATTCGGCGGAACGTTTGCTGGCATCAACGACAGCTTTATTAGCGGCACTCACGGTATTATTAACAGTGTTGACATAGTAGTGTTCTTCGACAACACTAACGTTACTCCAGAAATAGGCGAAACATTACAGACTGCTACTGGCGCTGGTGTAGTTGCGTATGTTCACGTTAATGACGAAAACAAGCATGTGATATACCTAAATAAAGTTTCTGGCACATTTAACTCTACAGATTCAATGTTTAGAACAACTGGCGAATTTGTTGGTGATTTTGTTAAGCAGCTAGATACAGATGGCACAGTGTACAGCGGGTTCTGGATGATTTCTACACCAAGCTACATACCAACACTAACATCTACATTGTCTGACACGGGCAAAGGTTTAGTATTTGTAGACATGAGCAATGATAGTACATTTGGTAATTATTACTACAACGTGCTCGATACAAACACCGTAACTGTAGATAGTGAAAACAACATTAACTCGTTTATTAGAACACTATCGAGCGAAGGTTATCCAAACGCAGACGATGTGTCTGGGGCTAAGCTTGATAGTCGTTGGGTAATAAGAGCTCCCAAAGCACTTACAGACACGCTGTCTGCTACTGACACTGTAAACATTTACGTAAATCAGTTAGCCAACTACACAACTGGCGAGTTTAAAGACTTAACAACTATTGGTTTAACAACTACTGATACAAACACTGAAGTAACTGTTGACGCTTTATGGGATGGTTACATTAAAGTACGATTTACACAGTTTGACACTAGTGGTCAACCATTTGAGCCACTAGTAGGACAGGTAGTGCGTGATGTTACAACAGGCGCAACAGCAACAGTTCAGTTCTACGAAAGAGACGGCGTTGATATTACACTGTTTGTATCTAATACAGCAGGCGCTTGGAGCAAGGGCGAGTTGTTTAGCGATACGTCTGAGCTTGAATTCTTAGCAGTATCTGGCAGCACTAACCCAGTATACCAAGCAGACAGACTAATTGGTGATATACAAGCAGTAAGTATTGGTTCTGTAGCAAACGGCATTGGTAAACTTATTGTAATTGATACTAGCACTAATATTGCGCTACCGACTGACACAAGTGTTACTGAACTTGTAGACGCAGAATATTGGTTCTACACAAATAGACAAGTAACAGGTGAACCAGTTTCCAACGATGCTCCGAGCATTCTAAACAGCAACTGGGAACAAGTTTACAACATTCCAGCTGACGCAGACGGAACAGCAAGTGCTTATACTAATCAAGGTATGTATTCTGTTTATGAATTTAAGGGATCTAGCTTCGCAGAGCAAGGTTCTTATGTAACTATTGATACGCAAACTAACTTACACCTTGGATCTAATGTTAAAGTTCGTAAGAACGGCGATACTTATAAAGCATTTATTGGCGCAGCAGGCAGCGGCGCTACAAGCTTGCCTGGTAAGCTATACTTTGTAAACAACGGCACGTTTAACAATGTTGAGTATACTTGGGAGTTCTCAAAGTTTAAAGCGTACAAAGGCGGCTTTGACGAAACTTTAAACTACAGAACAGGCGACGTTGTATTTGTATCAGGCGACAGAGATCAACTTTACAAAGCTAGAACTAACCTAACACCGGGTGCGTTTGATGTCAACAACTGGTCATTACAAGAAGACTACATTGATTACGTAGGCTTCATTCCAAACAGCACTAACATGGTTGTCATTAATGACAGTAGTAGTTATATTGGCTCTCTAGATGACGAGCAAATGGAAACATTTGCTTCTGAGTTTGACGTTTCTAAAAACGGTGACGTTGTAGTTGTAAAAGTAACATACAATAACAAGCCAACAGCAGTAGTTGTATATCGTAATGTACAAGAAAACTACCAGTTAAGTCAAACTGTTGTAACAGGCGATGATTCAAGCACAGCATTAGACAACACTACTTTTGGTCTAGCAAATAGCCTTGGAATTAGTCAAGACGGTATGTACATTGCTATAAGTGCGCCACTTGCTGACACTTACCACTACAACGAAGGTCAGGTGTTTATATACAAGCAAGTAAGCGGACAGTTTGAGTTACACAGAACACTTGAAAACTTATCTTACTCTAGTGGCGAAGAATTTGGATACAACTTAGACTTTAACGGAGATAAGTTAGCTATATCGTCAAGAAACGGTAATGCGATTGTACCTACTACACTTGATTCAAACAGTACAACTTTTGATAATAACTTTACTAAGTTTAGTTACACTAACGAATACCAGGGTATAGTTTATCTATACGAAAAAGTTGATGATGAATTCTTGCTAGCACAGAAGATCGACGTTGCTGCTCAAGACCTTGTTAACTTTGGAAAGCACATACGTTTAACTAATAACAACATTTTTGTTGGCATTCCAATTAAGCCGCAAACTGATGCTACAACGTACATGGGTGAAATTTACAGCTTTAAGATTAACACAGTTGGCAGTCCGATATGGTCAGTTAAGAGAGCAATCCAGCCAACAGTTGATGTCAACAAAATTAAAGAAGTTTACTTGTACAACACAAAAACTAATCAGAAGATTACTAGCCTAGATTACCTAGATCCATTCCAAGGTAAGATTGCCGGTGCTGCTGATCAAGAAATTAGTTACAAGACAAACGACGACCCGGCAATGTACTCTGTAGCAACAGGCACACTAGTCACTGATGATTTAGCACTATCAAGAACTATTATCCTTGATCCTAAGTCACCGTGGGGACCAGAGCAAGTTGGTAAAGTATGGTGGGATCTTTCTAACGCTAGATTCATTAACGCATACCAAAATGATATTGTATACAGCTCGCAAACTTGGAACACGTTATTTGAAGGTAGTACAATTGATGTTTACGAATGGATTGAAAGTGACTACACTCCTTCGGCATACGACAAGTTGTCGTTGGCTAATAATAGAGAAGCAGTGCGAAACAGTATTACCGGTACATCTAAATACAGTGATAGTGCTTACGTAACTAAGCGAGTGTACGACAGTATTTCTAAAACGTTCTCTATAAAGTACTACTTCTGGGTCAAGAACAAGGACACAGTGCCAGCTACTATGAGTAGAAATATAAACGTTAAGCAAATTGCTAGCTACATTGCTAATCCGGTTAGCAACAACCTAGAAACAATTTCCTTCCTATCATCGGATAGGTTTGTACTTAACAATGTTAACAAGCACCTTGTAGGCAACGACGTTGCGCTTAACGTACAGTTTTACACAGCGAGTGATCAAAGAACCAACGTTCACACTCAATATAAAATTGTTTCAGAAGGTTTAGAAACAAGTCAACCTACTGACGATATTGTTAACAAATGGTTTGATAGCTTGATCGGGTACGATATTAATAAATTCCCAGTTCCGGATCCAACTATCCCAACTAAGTATCGCTACGGCACACTGTCTAAACCAAGACAGAGCTGGTTTGTTAACCGACTCGAAGCGCTAAAGCAGCTTATTGAACGTGTTAACTATGTGCTCGTTGACAACTTAATTGTTGACGACAAGTCACTTACTGCGCTGTTCGACGCAGATCTTCCTGCGTCAATTAGCGAAGGCTTATACGACCAAGCAGTAGATGATCTAGATGATCTTAATGATATACAAGTTGAAAAAGTATCACCTGCTAAGCTAACGCCAGTAGTTGAAAACGGCAAAATTGAACGTGTAGAAATTACAGACGCAGGCAGAGGTTACAAAGTAGCACCGAAGATAGAAGTATTTGGTATTGGTACTGATGCTGAAATCGAAGTTACTATTAACTCGCTCGGTAAAGTAGCTACGGCAACAGTTGTTAACAAAGGCGCAAACTACAGAACTACTGACACAATTTTAAGTGTTAGAAAGTTCAGTGTATTAGTAAACAACGACAACACTATCGGCGGCAAGTGGTCTATATACGAAAGAGACAATACTGCTAAAGTTTGGAATAGAACAAAGAAGCAGAGCTACGATACTACACTTTACTGGGATTACACTGATTGGTATGCTACTGGTTACAACAATAACACTCGTATTGATCATATTGTTGAAAGATCTAACCAGTTAGTAAACGCTAACATTAGTCGCAACGAAGTTGTAAAGATCAACAACATTGGCACAGGCGGTTGGTTGCTGCTAAGACGAGTGAACACAACTAACAGCTTAGATTATACTGTTGATTACGAAACAATTGGTAGGGAAAATGGTACAATCCAATTCTCCAGTAACTTGTACTTACCACCAGCGTTTGGTTATGACAGTAATAGCTTTGATATTAGAAACTATGACTTCCTGCCAACTGTTGAATTAAGAGTTATCCTTAACGAAATCAAAGATAGCATTTTTGTTGACGACCTGCTTGAAGAGTTTAATAAATTATTCTTTGCTAGTTTGCGTTACGTGCTAAGTGAACAAGTTAATGTTGACTGGGTATTCAAGACAAGTTTTGTAAAAGCCAAGCACAATGTAGGACAGCTTAGAAAAGATGTTACATTTAACAACGACAACCTAGCTGATTACGAAGACTACATTAAGGAAGTCAAGCCGTTCAAGAGTAAAATTAGAGAATACCTAAGTTCTTACGAACGTCTTGAGCCGACACGCTCGTTTGTTACTGACTTTGATCTAACACCAGTGTACGATAACACAACTGGTACACTACAGCATCCTACTTCGAAGATTCGTAACAACGAAATCGAAATACTTAATGAGTTTGTTCAAGACTATCCTAACAAGCATTGGTACGATAACGCAGGTTACGAACTAACAGCAGCTCATATTAATGATGCGGGTACAGGCTATTACACTGCTCCGGTTATTACTATATCCGGCGGCGGCGGAAGCGGCGCTGAACTTAAAGCGTACATTGGCACAAGTGGTAAAGTAAACAAGGTGGAGATTGTAAACGCAGGATCCGGTTACACAAGCGCACCTACTATAACACTTAACAATAACCTAAAAGAAGGCGGAACTCCTGCGAGCATTAGTATTGAAGTAGGCAACGGCTTGGTTAGATCTCTTAAAACTGCTATGAAGTTTGACAGAACAGCTAAGAAGTTTACTATTACTAACATTGATGCTCAAGAAACGTTTACTGCTAGCGGTAGTAATTTTGAGTACGATCTAAAGTGGCCAATGCAGCTTTACAACAGTGACATTACTATAACTGCTAACGGCGTGGAACTTCTACGCAGCGAGTACACTTTTGAAAATGTAGTAAACACAGATAAGAGCTACAAAAGAGAGCTTGGCAGAATTACCACAACCCAAAGACTAGAGCAAGGCACTACTGTTGTAGTTTCTTACAAGAAGGCTATTGACATACTCAACGCACCGGATAGAATTGACAAGTTTTATGCTCCTACTACTGGTCAACTTGACAACGATCTTGCTCAGCTTATGACCGGCGTAGATTACGGCGGCGTAGAAGTTAAGGGCGTAGGCTTTGATCAAATCCAAGGCTGGGATAACGATGCTTGGTACACTTCAGAGTGGGATGCGTATGACGATACAAATGATGACGAGGTGTTCTCCTTTGATGAGTCAACTGTAGAACTTACGTTGTCAACTCCGTTGGAAACTGGTATTCAGTACAACGTATACTTGAACAACGTAAGACTAGATGATCCAAACTTCGACGGTAGCACAGTTATTGAAAATCCAAACGCAATAATGCGCACACTTACAGGCGATGGCGTAACTGATACTTTCTACTTAGATGACTTTAAGCTAGAAACAATTCAGACAGACGGCAATAACACCGGTGTTGTTATCAATTACGATAGCAGCGACAAGCTGGTAATTCGTAAGTCTACTAGCGATGGTTCTTACGCACTGAATCCAAACTCAATTGATACTGAGCTATCCGGCGGCAACTTAGCATACGGAAATGCTAAAGGTATTCTTGCTGAAGATATTACTATAGACGGTGAAGGATTCGTAACACCAATTAACAGCGGCAGTGTTGAAGAGCATGTACCTGGTCATGTACTTGATACAGTTAACATCAAAGTATACGAATTACCGTTCGGAACCAACAGTGACATATCAACAAACATACACTACGGAAACGGCACAGCTACTGACTTTGCTGTTGATGCTGCTATAGTTGACATGACACAAGTAATTGTTAAAGTTAATGACGAATTACAAGTTTACAACACTGACTTTACTGTTGATTTTGAAACTAAGTTAGTTAAGTTTACTAGCGCACCAGCAGACAGAGCAGTAATTAGTATTAATAACTTTGGTACATCGGGCGCAAACATACTAGATTCTGACACATTTACAAGTGACGGAAGCACGATTAATGTACTAACGAGTGCTACATACGAAGACGATTTACAAAGCATTGTATCTGTAAACGGTCAAAGCGTTGATCATGTAATTGTTGAAGAAAACAACAAAGCTACTATTGTACTTGGTGATCCAGCTACTGCTAACGAAAAGATTGAATACACTGTGTTTAGTGCTAACACTGACAAGAACTACAGCAAAGTAACAGTCGAAAGCCTAGTAGCAGACGGAAGTTCAGTAGCATACGATCTAACAACTAAGCCGGAAAGCACAGTACCGTATGAATGGAACACTGTTGTTATTGCCAACAACAGACTGCTAGACCCTGGCTATGTTCAGCGGTTCACAGTTAGCGCTAGCACTAGCGCATATGTACTTGATAACTTGCTTCTGGATATTACTAATATCGCTGGCTACATGCTACAAGTTGTACTCAACGGTGTTGAACTAGAACCAACTACACAGTTTACTTGGGAACCGTCAACGGGCACAGTTGTCCTAGCTAGTTCTGTAACATTAACTGCTGACACTGAACTAGAAGTGTATGTGAGATACAACAGCGACTATTCTTTTGGTAGCTTTGATACAGGCAATGACTTTGTAGCTGACAACACAGCTATTACGTTTAGTAATACATATGCTGCTAGCACAGACATTAAAGTAGTTACATTTACAAACCACGATCATAAAAACATCGAATGGCAGCGTATACAAGTTAAGGATAGAGACTTAACTGAAGGCACTGCTGAATACGCTAGACTATCTAATATACAGCGAGGCAAGATTGAACTTGATTCACCTGCTTATGATTCGCAGTATGTTTGGGTTAGTAAAAATGGTGTACTACTAGTACCTAACGGTGATTACTACTTAGACAATAGCAAGCAAATCATAACACTTGCTAACGCTGTAGCACCAGACGACGAGTTCATTGTTGTACACTTTGCTGCTGATCCGTTGATTAAGTCCTTTGGGTGGCAGCAGTTTAAAGACATTCTTAACAGAACGCATTATCAGAACTTTGACGTTGACAAGAGATTTACTCTAAGTAACGCTCTTAACTGGTACGATAAAGAAATTGTAGTAAGTGATGCTAGTGCGCTAACAACACCAAGTGTTAACGGCATCCCAGGCGTTGTTTGGATTGAAGGCGAGAGAATTGAATACTTTATTAAAGATGGCAACTCTCTAAAGAATCTACGTCGTGGTACACTTGGCACAGGCATTAAAGATGTATATGCTGAAAGTACAGTTGGTATGGAGCTCAGCGGTAAGAACAACATTCCTTACAAGGACGAAGTTTACACAACTAAGTTTACAGCTGATGGAACTTCTACAGATTACACACTAGACTTTACACCCGACAGTGTTAACGAGTTTGATGTATTTGTCGCAGGTAAGAGAATGCGTAAGACAACGCTAGAATCTTACCAAGTTGACAATGCTATGGATTCACCAGAAGGCGACATTACACTACCGGCAGAGTTTACAGTAACCAACAATATATTGTCGTTGACAACAGCGCCTATAGAAAATACAACGGTTGTTGTAGTTAGAAAGAAAGGCAGAACCTGGAGTGATCCAAATAAAACGCTAGCAGACAGTGAAACAGACATAGCTAAGTTTCTTCGTTCGACGCCAGTGGATTTACCCTGATAAATATAGTTAATAGGAACACAATTATGAACACATTCAACGACTTAAACGGCGTGCTACTAGAAGGTCATATTAAGATTCATGACCCTGCTACAGGCGATGTTTTAATTAATAAAAGAAATGCTATTCACTATGAGAACATGAGTATCTCGCTAGCTGAAAGCTTAGGAAATAACGGCAGTGGTTTTATATACCAAATGGCGTTTGGCAACGGCGGCACAAGTGTTGACCCAACTGGTATTATTACATACCTAACGCCAAACAGCACTGGCACTAATGCTAATTTATACAATCAAACTTATGCTAAGATTGTAGATGATAGAAGTGCCAATAACACTGATCCGTTTAGAAACAAAATAGAAACAAGACACGTTAGTGGCACAAACTACACTGACGTATTAGTTACTTGTTTATTAGACTACGGTGAGCCAGAAGGCCAAGATGCTTTTGATAATGCTTCTAATACAGAAAGCGCTTTTATCTTTGACGAATTAGGTCTTAGAGCATACAGCCCGGACGGAACCGGTAGACTACTAACACATGTAATTTTCCACCCTGTACAGAAAAGCTTGAACAGATTAATTCAAATTGATTACACAGTAAGAGTACAGAGTCTAACTGGCTTTAGCGAGGATTAAAAATGGCGTACACTATTGACTATGCAGACAGCGGTGCAAAGAATCCGATTACTGTTGAAGACAACACAATTAATACCGAGACAAGTTTAAAGCTTCCGGGTAAAAACTCTTTAGGATACGGTCAAGTTATTGCCGAAGACCTAGTTCGGTTACTTGAAAACTTTGCGTCTCCGTTAGAGCCTGCGAATCCTGTAGAAGGTCAATTGTGGTACGATAACGTTAACGGACAACTTAAAATTTATGACGGCACACAATTTACAAGTGCCGGCGGCCTACAGAAAGCAGCAGCGATACCAGCAGTAGCAGATAGCGTAACTGGCGACTTATGGGTTGACAAAGAAAAACAGCAGCTATATTTGTTCTCTGGCACTGAATGGATCCTAGTAGGTCCGCAGTTTAGTGAAGGTTTAACAACTGGAGTTAACGTTGAGCAGCTAGTAGGTACTGATGATAACACTTACAATGTTATTAAAATGGAAGTAAATGCTAGCACTGTTGCTATTATTGCTTTTAATACATTTACACCTAAGTTGTTTATTAACGGCTTTGCTGGTCAAACTATTAAGCCTGGTTTTAACTTGGCATCTAGAGACACAGACAATGATAATGCTAACAATGTTAAGTATTTTGGCGTTGCTGAAAAAGCAGAAAGCCTTATTGTTAGTGACAAAGTAGTATCAGCAAGTAACTTCTTAAGAGGCGATACTGAGTCTACATCGTCAAGCCCGTTAAATATTCAAAATGCTGACGGCATTAAGATCGGTGCTAACAGAGAACTTTCAATTAGCATGTCGTCTACTACTGGTGTTATTCGTCATAATAACGCAGGTGGTAATATTGAGCTGAAAACTAAAGAAGGCGGCACGACTAATACAGTACTATCTGTAGGTAGTAACCAAAAAGTTGGTATTAATACAACAGTGCCCGACGCTGCTCTTGAAGTAGTAGGTGATGTTAAAGCATCCGGCGCACTAGAAATAACAGATACTACAGCGTCTAGTACTTTTGGTACTGGCTCCATTGTAGCAAAAGGCGGCATCGGCGTTGCGTTAGATCTTAACGTAGGCGGCGGAGCAACATTTAAAGAAGCAATCGAAATTGGTAACCTTGATTTAGCAACAGCTCCGGATGCACATGCTAGAACAGCAAACTTACCAAGTGATGTTATTGTACCTGACTTAGACAACGCAAGAAATATTGGTAACTCTATCAAGCGTTGGAAGCACGTATATGCTAGTAAGTTTGTAGGTAATCTCGAAGGAACAGTATCCGGGTCTGTTTCCGGAAACGCAGGCACTGCTACACGACTAGCAAACTCTACAACATTCCAACTGACAGGCGACGTTGAAACTGTTTCTCAAGAGTTTAACGGAGCAGGCGGCACCAAACAGTTTGATCTTACTGTAGCACCTGCTTTTATTACATCTAAAACACAGGCTACAAACAGCTTAGATAGCGATCTAATACTTATTGACAGAACCGACGGCGCAGACGTAGGTCTTCGTAAGGTAACCAAGCAAACACTGTTTAAAAATATTCCAGGCATTAGCCCAGTTGGCGGCATGATGATTTGGCCAAGCGCAGCAGAACCAACAGGATGGAAATTCTGTAACGGACAAGAGCTAGAAGTTGCGATTTATGCTGCGTTGTTTGATATTTTGGGGTACACTTATGATCCAACACCAAGCACTGGCAAGTTTGCGCTACCTGATCTACGTGGTAGATTCCCATTAGGGCTTTACAACATGGGCAGCACAACACCTGCTTCGACTGATAATAGAGTAACAGACACAGCAGCAAGTACACTAGGTGCTGTAGGCGGTAGCGAAGACACTACAATAGGTGTATCTAATCTGCCAGAACACGAGCACGATATGCGTTCTGAAACTGGTCAGCAGTTTTACGCATTTAGAGAAACCAAAGAAGCGTCGCTTCCGTCAGGTGTACTGTCGGGTGATTTTGAAATTGGTTCTGAAACAAGTGAGAAAATTCCAACAAGCGGCGGAGTAAATAGCACTTCACTTGGCGAAGCTCTTGATGTTACTAACCCTTACTTGGCGATGAATTACATTATCTACACAGGAGTTAATTAATGGCATATAGAATAAACAAAACAGATGGTACAATATTAACTGACTTAGTAGATGGCACCCTTGATACTACTACTGTTGATATTTCACTTATTGGCCGTAACTATGCTGGTTTTGGCGAAGCACTAAACGAGAACTTAGTAAAGTTACTTGAAAACTTTTCGTCAACATCAGCACCAGAAAATGCTATTAAAGGCCAGCTTTGGTATGATGCTTCTGAAAACAGACTTAAAGTATACGACGGTGATTCGTTTGTTAGTGCTACTGGCACTGTAGTTGGTGATGTTGCGTCTAATGTAGACACAGGTGATTTGTTTGTAGATACAAGCGTAGATCAGCTAAAGTTTTACAACGGCACTTCCTTTGTAACTGTAGGACCAAACTATACAAAAGCACAGGGCAAAACAGGCGACGAAGCAATTAGTATTGTCGACACTACAGGTGTTAACAGAGTAGTACAAGGACATTATGTTGCGGGCGTACTAAAAGGCTTATGGAGTACTGTACAATTTACACCAAATACAGCAACTACTCCAGCGGGTTGGACAGCAGGCACACAAATTGAAATAGGATTTAATCCAGTTGACACTGCTAATTACAAGTTTCACGGTACTGCTACACAAGCAGGCTCGTTTGTAGATGGCACAGATACTTATACTCCGGCAAGTTTTGTTAGAGTTAATCAGCGTGATAGCGGTAACAATTTAGTCGATCAAAACATCGAAGCAGGGTTGTTTGTTAAAGGACCAAGCGGAGTAAGTGTAGGCTATCAAGATTCTAAGTATGCTACACTAAAAACAGACGGTGCTACAACTAAAAGTCATATAGATGTTGAAAGACAAAATCATGACTTTAGTATTAGGATTACCGAAGGTAGTGCTAAAATTGAAGCAATTACAGTTGACTCAAGTGAACGTAGAGTAGGTGTTTTTAATGATTCGCCTAGCACAACTTTAGACGTAACTGGTGATGTTACTGTAAGCGGAATAGTATATACTAGCAGAATTGAAACTACAGACAGTTCGGAGCTAATTATAGGCCCAAGGCTAAATGTTGATTCTTTAGATGTAACGACTGCTACTGTAACGACTGCTACAGTTGATAATATTACAGTTACTGGAATATCAACACCGTCGTTAAATTTAACAAATAGCTGGGACGTGTCAGCAAAGCAGATGACTAAAGTAACAGCATCTGGCGCAACTACAGTAACATTATCAAACGTAACTGATATTGCCGACGGCACTCCGCTTACACTTATTGTAGAAGACGCAGTAGGCGCATCATTGTCATTAGCAGGCGCAACTTTTAAGCACACTTCAGGAACAGCGCCTGCGCTTAACGGAGCAGCAGGTGAATATATAGTAATATCTATGATTGTACTTGATGCTGCTACATCGTTGATAGCAGTTTCAGACGTGGTGGTACGCTAATGTTTAACAGCTTTCAGTTTGGTTCCGGAGCAACCAGTTTAACGAAATTTGCTGTTAATAATGTTGAAGCGGCTGTAGGCATTGATTTTGTAAATCAGCAGTACAGACTTGCTGATCAGCCTGTGACCTTCGCTGACGCCTTCATTGGAAGCAGTCCCGATCTTACCTACAGTACTACCGGTAACTCCACGATGGTCGACTCCTCGGGCGACCTCGTCTGGGCACCGCATAACTTGATAACGTACTCGGAAGCTTTCGAAAATTCTGCTTGGCTGAAAACGGATGCTACTATATCAGGTACATTAACTTCGTCGCCTGACGGTCAGACAAATGGCAGAACAGTTACATTTGCTGGAACCAATGATCTTTTACGATTTATCGGTCCGAGCTGCTCTGTGGGTGAGTCTTATAGCGTTTCTATATGGGCTAAGGCAGGTACATCTAATTCCGTTAAGTTTTCTATTTTGTTTAGCGGAAGTGGCCTTGGACAAGTCAACGAAAATATTACGCTCACGTCCGAATGGCAGAGATTTACTATAAGTGCCACTGTTCCGTCTGGAACACCGGATACGGCTCGTCTGAGATTAACAAGTTTAGAAGCTGGATCGGTTCAAGTTTTTGGGGCGCAATTCAACCGCTCCGACCTTGGCGGAATGGCTCCTGTACCCGGTGCGGCAACCGGCTTAGAAACCTACGTCCCAACCAACGGTACTGTTGAGTACCTGCCTCGGGTGGGCCATCACGTGTACAATGGGTCCACGTGGGTTAACGAGGGGCTGCTCCTTGAGAGTGAAGCCCGTACGAACTTGCGGACATACTCAACGGTTCCTGACAGCACCAATGCCTATCGGGTTAACGCAACGTCCACGTCGTCTACTGAAACAGCCCCAGACGGTAGCACCGACGCCGTTCTCCTAACCGCCACTGGCACCGCCGCCGATAACGCTTGGGACAACTATAATAATACCTACGGGTCTTACGACGAAACGGTGCAGACGTACTCTTTCTGGATTAAGGCTGAGGACGCAACCTCAGTCACTCTAGGCTTGTTTGGTAAGTCAGTAACCTACACATTTGCAACCGACAGTATTACCACACCCACCGACGCTACGGGGCACGTTGAACACTACGGAAACGGATGGGTCCGATTGGGGTGCACGGCGACACAAACGAACGAGTTCCATTATTGGCAAGTTAAACTGGATGGCACAACGAAAACCGCCCACGTCTGGGGCGTTCAACTTGAAATCGCCTCCACCCCGTCCAGCTACATTCCCACTTCGGGCGCTACTGTAACAAGAGCGACACAAACACTTGATATACCACCTGCGCAGTTCAGCTGGCCAGACGTTGAGTATATCGGATCCGAGTTAGTAGTTGACAATAATGGCAACTATGTTGGTGATTTCAATAGCTTGACTGATATTAATAGTTGGTCGAACGACGGCACTTCGGTTATTTCTATTCTACCTGAAGACCAATTGTTTATTGACAGAAACGGTAGCACAACACAATCAGGTCATCGAGTAGCTACGATAGCTTTATCAGGGTTAACAATTGGCAAAGCGTATAGAGTCGGTGTTAATGTTGTTGAGCTTTCGAATAATTTTAATATTGTTGTGTTTGACAATTCGTATAGTATTCTTCGTGAGAATACTGATAGTAGTTCTACAGGTATACAAACACTGACATTTGAAGCTACTGTAACTGATCCGATAATCGGCCTTAGCCTTAACACTTTAAATGCCACAGCTAAAGTAACTGATGTGTCAGTCCGTGAAGTCAACCCGCTGTCCGTCTCGATCCAGATGGATGGTCGCATTACTTATGCGGATGATGACGTAACCTCACAGGCAAGGTTTTACCTTTGGGCATCTAGCTCAAGCGACAGGATACAAAATAGGTTATACACAAACACAGGGACAGGTGGCGTCAATGTGTACCAATCAGCCACAAACGGAGGTAGCGCATCTTCCGCTTTCGATAATGTATATACCCCCGGCATAAACGTCCCGTTCAACGTGGCCAGCCGCCACGGTTCCACCTTCGTCAACGGCGCAGTGGACGGTGTGGCACTGACTGCCAAAACAACCCCAACGGCACTCCCAGACCTGTCCGGCACGAACCTCCAGATCGCCTACGACTTCATGGGCACCATCGGGACGTTCCGGCAGTTCGCTGGTGATGTTGGGGATGCTGGACTGGTCACGGCGACAAACCCAAGCACTGAGCCAACTCTCAGCCTGACCTTCGACGGCACGGCGAGCGGCTCGTTCTACAACCTCAATTGGAGTAAATAACATGGCGAAAGTCTATAACACAGCGACCGACCTCATCACGTTCGCTCGCAGCTCTTCCGGCACGGCTTTGCGTCGTGTCGGGTATGGTGATGAAATCTTTGGAGATCCCAGCTTTGACGGGACGGGGGACTGGTCGTTACCTGGCACCAGTGTGACAGTCTCAGGCGGAAAACTGACCTACGACGCTGTAAATAATGTTCGAGGCGCAGAGCAAGACGTCAACATCTACGCCGGTAGAGTTTACCAAGTATCGTTCGAAGTACTGAGTGGGACGGCACGGATATATTTGTCAACAGGCAAAACCAGTACCACCCTTATCAGTGACTTGGGCGCAAATAACTACGGCGTTGGGGTTCACCAAATTAATGTTGTGGCTAACGGGAACTACAGTACGATTGGTTTCACGTTCAACAAATTTTTTGGGGGTAGGGCTTGCGAACTGGCTTCCTTCAGTATGAAAGAAGTCTTCTTCGACCGTGCCACGGACCCCCTCGTTCTGTTCAACCACCCCGACGACACCCCACGGATCGAATACGGGTCTGACGGGGCGCTGAAGGGGCTGCTGATCGAGGAGCAGCGGACGAACCTGTTTAACTATTCAAATGACCCAAACCTAGTTGATGGCGGTGGCGGAGACGCAGGTTTGACTGTTAGTGCGAACACAGAGGACGACCCCGCAGGATCAGCAGCCGCTTCGATCATTACGGCACAGTACACTAACAGTTTCTTCGGCCCCAGATACACTTCCGGCGCTACAGGACAGGTTTATACCGCTTCGTTTATCGTGAAGAATAACGGCAGCGCACAAAGCCGTATTTTTGTCCGCAACTCTGTAGATGCTGCTGACATAACAGTAAGCTGGGATGGGGCCACACTTACGTCAACGACGGACACCTCTGGTTCTTCTTCTACGGAGCCACTTGGGGGCAATTACTACAAAATTTCTGTCACTTACACTGCCACAGAGGGGACGCAGAAGCCCAGAATTTACCCCGACACAAGCGACGGGAGTAACTCCTTGGTTGTCTACGCATGGCAACTCGAAGAAGGCTCCTTCGCCACGTCCTACATCCCCACCTCGGGCAGTCAGCAGACCCGCTCGGCGGACGTTGCGAGCATCCCGGTGAGTGCGTTCGGGTACAATCCAACCAATGTAGTCGGCACGTTCTACGCTGAAGTTTCTTCTGTCAACTCGGGGCGGGCTTTGACTGCTGTTCTTGGCACCGGCCGTGCCGTAGATATAATCGTGTTCCCCAGCACGCCGAGAGTGGACGTATACTCTATCCATACTTCCGGACAATTGTACGACCTAAACAACGCTTCGGCAGGCATCAACAGGGTGGCCGCAGCCATGGCCGAGAATAACTCTGCCGCATGCGTAAACGGTGGGACGGTCACAACTAGCACCGCAACAGGCGTTCCAGTGGTCGCTACAAAAATTGACATTGGTAACTACTCTAACAAATCCTACCTCAACGGCCACATCAAGTCACTCAAATACTACCCCCGCCGTCTAACCAACGCACAACTTCAGGAGCTTACGGCATGACCGAAGAACCCATTATCATCGAAGAAGCTCCCAAAAAGCGGGACTTCTACTTTTCCTTCACCGACGAAGCCGCTGCTGCAACTGCGCTTCAGCCCTTCTACCACCAGCCCGTCGTCCAGTCCGTTGACGAAGAGACCGGGGAGACCGTCGAGACACCTGACGGCGACCCCTACCTTGTCACAGGGTCGGCGGACCATGCGTTCGACATCGTGGGCCTGATCCACAAGGCCACGGGTGTCATGCT
>Ga0209307_1000935_pt1 | contig 18625 bp, 18 predicted proteins | sample COGITO_mtgs_1105_FD_185519 | JGI IMG/M metagenome (GOLD analysis project Ga0209307, IMG submission 185519) | Pelagic marine microbial communities from North Sea - COGITO_mtgs_110530 (SPAdes) (version 2) | ecosystem: Environmental > Aquatic > Marine > Epipelagic ... | reverse complement strand
ATCACTCATCTTCTTTGGTCTACCACAACTAGACAGGTTTTGATGATCAATATCTAAAGATTTTAAAACTTCTAATATTTTACGATAATTTGTTGCTACATTTGACATAGATATTGGATTTGTTTCGAAACATTAAAATAATGATTTTCAGTATTTTATCCAATATCTTTTTTGTTTAATATCTCTAAATAATTACACCCAACGGGTTAAATTACTATAAAAATGAGCCATTACTAGCGCTAGATGAGACCGCTATTAGGGTATTTCTTCAACACCTTATTCAAAAAAAACATACCAATTCTTATGTGAACCAAGCTATTAACGCAATTAAATTTTACTACGAGGTGGTGCTAGGTATGCCCAACCGTTTCTATGAAATTGAAAGGCCTAGAAAAGAATCTAAGTTGCCTGTAGTAATAGCAAAAGATGCCATATTGGCGATGATTAAGAATACCAACAATATAAAACATACCTGTATTATACAGTTGCTTTATAGTTCTGGACTGCGGCGTAGCGAATTATTAAACTTGAAATTAAGCGATATTGACAGCAAGCGAATGCTTGTAAAAGTGATGAACTCAAAAGGAAATAAAGATCGGCTGACCTTATTATCTAAAAAAGCACTCGCTAATTTAAGAGCATACTACACAGAGTACAAACCTACGGTGTATCTTTTTGAAGGAAAGAATGGAAATAAATACATCGGGGGAAGTGTACTAAATATCGTAAAAAACGCTGCAAAAAAATCAAATTTAAGCATCACCGAAACACCGCATATTTTAAGACATAGTTTTGCTACCCATCTTTTAGAATCTGGCACTGGTATAAGGCAAATACAAATACTTCTAGGGCATGGTTCTACTAAAACCACTGAGATATACACGCACGTAGCAACAAATACTTTTGAAAGCATTAAAAATCCATTAGATTAGTGTTTCCAAAAGTTGGCTAAACGCAATAGTGTGTTTAGCGAATTGTTAGCCACAAGCTAAAAAAATGACAAAACAAAAACAACCACAAGTATCGAAAGAGCAAACTGCCAAAGCGAAATCAAAAAATTTTTTTGTAAAAATCTGGTCTGACTCTGTTTTTAGCAAAGTTATTGCATCTTCAATTCTACTCTTATTATCAATCCTGACTGCCTTTATTGTAAAATTATTAGAAGGAATTTCAATTGGTAATTTATTTAGCCAATTTCTTCAGATTGACATCAAACTATATTTGATAATTTTAATAGCCATAATATTAATAATTGGTTATTACGTTTATCTAAAATTCATCAAAAAGAACAATCTATTCAAAGAAGAGTTTTTGAGACAAAGAATTGGTAATTATCGATTTGGAGACTTAAATAATATACTTTTGACGACTTATGTTGAATTACCGCAAAGTTTTCAATATAAAGTTGGACTAAAAGAACTCGATTTGCTGACTTCGTTCAAGCTATTTATAGCTCAACTAAATACTGTAATCGGATTTGACCATTCATCAGAGGAAGGAGATTTTATTTATTATAATCTCGGTCCAAAATTAATATCATATGGACTTTGTGAAAATGTCCCTTCTTTAAGTAACAACACCGCTGGAAACATAAATACTTATGACATAACAACATCAAAAGTTGGGTATGAATTTTTTGCGCTTTTGGAAACTTATGAAAGAATGGAAAACGAAAAATCTTATGAAAAAGAATTTAATGAAAACAGAAACTAAAAGATGAAGTTTTGAACAATGCGGAAAAAGCCAGTGGCTAACACTAGTAACCGTGGCACAAGACCCCAATCGGCAAAAAACGAATCATTATAAGCCTCTTTAAGGGGCTTTTTTCTTGCCGTATAAGTATTAAAAATTCAATTTTAGATGCCTTAGTAAAGCTGAAAACAGGTCTCGGACAACACTTTTTACAAAGACCTTAAAAGCAAGGTGCCCCGCTTCACTTTTAGAACGTTTCTGCTCAAATTTCAGGTACTTCTTCAAGTTGTATGCGATTGCAGATAGGTGCATCACCTTATTGGCCTGCTTGATTCCGATGGTATTTATCTTACGCATGCCCATGAACTGGGTGAGTGTTCAGAAAACTGGTTCTACGGTACTCTGGCGCTTGCCTTTCATGTACCTGCCCTGTGGGCTTTCCACCCGTGCAATGTTACGTTCGTATTCTTCACGATAATAGGTCACCGAGAATTGTTTCTCGTTCACTTTTCCCAAACAGCTTTCCCTTAGCGGGCAGCCCTTGCAGATCTTACTCGATGCACGGTAGGCTTTCTTTTTGGTCTTGGTACGACTATCTAAAAACACCTTCTTGAAAGGGATGATTTTGCCCTGCGGGCAGAGATAATGATCTTCGGACTCAATATATGTAAAACCATTTGGACCTCCTTTATAGGTGCCATGCGGTGGAATGAAACTCTTTAAACCCTGCTTTTCTAGAAATGCGTAGTTCTCGCCACTACTGTAGCCCGTATCCGCTACGCAGTTCTCAAAAACCAGACCTTGGTGCCATAATCTCCTTTGTAAGCGTTGTACAATATCTTGAAGCTGTTGATTGTCCTTACCGTCTGCATGATAGGCTTTGATGTCGGTAATCACATGATGCGCCGTGTCAACGCTCAATTGGCTCAGGTAATTTAGCTTTCTGGCCTTGCCCGGCTTGACGCTTATCCTGGCATCGGGATCCGTAGGGCTATAATGGGTTTTATTACTAGTATACTTAGCTCCCTTATTACCTTGCTCCTGGTCTTTGATCTTGGTCTTTAGCCCATTTCTTGTTACGGCTCGCTATGGCAGCTAACTCTTTATTGCTTGCGGTAATGCTACGCCCCCCTTTATCCGACTTATCCTCTTTACTCTTGCGGCGGGGAACTTCTTTGTCCATTGAACTGATTGCACGTATCTTTTTTCAGACGCTCTTCCAAATCTTCTTCAGGTACTTTTAGCTCCAAGGTATCCATCGAGGCGTTCGCCTTTACAGGTGCTGAATCTATAGTTTGCGTATGACCACTTACCATACCTTTTTCTATACACTAACTCAAAACATTAGTAAATACTTGTTCAAATACTGATTCTGGAAAGAGTTGGCGCGTTCTACTAATGGTACTGTGCCAAGGAAGTTCTTCATCGATATCATAACCTATGAAAAATAGAATGTCCAAACGCATGGAACTATGGGCAATAAGTTTACGATCACTTATAAGGTTCTCTAAATAGCCCACCAAACACAACTTGAAAAACACTACTGGGTCAATGCTCTTTTGACCGCTCTAGCCATAATACCTCTTGATCAACTTATAGAGAAAATCCAAATCAATAGATCCTTTTAAACGCCTGTAGAAATTATTCTTAGGAATACGCTCACTCAACTGAAAATGGGCGAACAGCTTTTCTTGGTAATCCTTTTTTCCTTGCATAACTAAAGTTAAGCAAAAACAGTATTTTTATCAAGCACTTGTGCAACAGGAACATTGTATATAAAAAATAACGGGAGTAATTGCTAACACAAGGGTAGACACTCCAATGCAAGTTTAAAGTAATCTAAAACCGTTGCATAATTAACAAGAGAACTTACAAGGTTTACATAAAGGCATAAAACTCACACAGCTTAAATGTAGCACTAAAAAAAAAGCCTATAAAACAGCTTTTATAGTTTTATAGACTTTTCTAATCTGTGACCGCGAAGGGATTCAAACCCCCAACCCTCAGAGCCGAAATCTGATGCGCTATTCAGTTGCGCCACGCGGCCAAAATTTATATATTTAAAGACATAAGGATAACCTCCGCTTTACAAGTGTAGGTATGCATCTCCCGCCAATTCTACCTGCTAATTTTCTTGTCACCAAATTAATAATCCGTTCCAAATCGCCATCTTCTAGCTCTGTAATTCCTAATTCTCTAATTGCTTCGGTAATAATACATTGAATTTCTTCTTCTGTTAACTCCCCTAACTCTTCGCAAAATTGTTCTTCGTCCTCAACTTTCTGTTTAGACTCAGATACCTGCGATAGTCTGTCAAAAATACTCTTCTTATTTAGTAACATTTGAAAATAATTCTCTGTTACTTTTGACTCACTATTACCAGAACCTGTTCTACTTCTTTTTATAATATGGTCTGGCCTTTCTATTAAATTTGGTATTTTCTTACTTAAATGTAACGCCATCTATCCATTTTAAAAAGCCAAATATAGCTGAATTTAATAGCATGAATGTGATTCTCTACACTAATTAATTTTAAAAATGAACTAGTCTACATTATCATGTAAAAATGAATTATTAGAGCGTAACTGCATATCATTATTACTATCGCCTCCTAAACTTGTCCTAGATATTTTTTGCTCTTTTGGCTTCTCACTCAAATCAATTCCTTGCCTCTTATACGCAGGCTCTTTTTCTATTTCGTCTACGTTGCTAGAGTTGTTTTTAAACTTATAATTAAAATCTTTTAATTTTCTCCTGCGCTCGTCTGCCCTCTCTTTTAATAGCTCCGCAATAGGTGTTTCCATCGGATCTATCTGTGTAGCATTACTACGAGCCTGGGTAGTTTGAGCTACTGTACGCTTCTCAAAAATAAGTTCATCTTCTATGATCTTAGGCTCAAATTTTTCTGCTTTAGACGTTACGCCTGTTAGTTTTTTTTCTAACTGCATATAATCGTCTAGACTATACCTTGTTTCTCCTGTTTTGTTATATTCTAAAACGGGTATGATCTCTACGCTGTCTTTAACTTCTATGTCCTTAACGTCATCATCTAAATTAAACATGATTACGTTGTCTTTCTCTTCTTCCTCGCCAGTTACTAAAGGTAAATCGAAACTAATTGCGAACTGATCTTCTTCGTCGTTTGAAGTAGCTGATTGCTCAGGAGTGCTAGGTTTTGGAGCATCTACAATCACAAAATCATCTTGATCTGTATTTTCAGCAACAACCTCCTCTGCAAAAACATTAAAATTTCTAATATAATTTGTTGTTGGAATTAAATCATAATCTTGCTCTTCCACAAGTTTATATCTAGAAACAGGCTTCTCTTCTACATCATCTTCTAATAAATGCACTGTTTTCTTAGAAAGTAACTCTATTTGTGCTTTTTGGCCTTCTTCTAGATTGTGTATGATTTTTTTTGCTTCTGTATTTGCAATGTCGTCTTGTTGCTCTACATCAAAACCTGTAGCGATGACGGTTACAGCTATAGCTTCTCCTAACTCCTCATCTTCACCAACACCCATAATTATATTAGCGCCATGCCCCGCTTCTACTTGTATATGGTCATTAATTTCTCCTATCTCATCAATAGTAATCTCTTTGGTTCCAGAAACAATTAGAAGTAATACATTCTTAGCTCCTTGTATTTTATTGTCATTTAGCAAAGGAGAATCTAAGGCTTTCATTATAGCCTCATTTGCTCTGGAAGTTCCTGATGCTATAGAAGAACCCATAATAGCAGAACCACTATTAGAAAGTACTGTTTTTGCATCACGTAAATCTATATTTTGTGTATAGTGGTGTGTAATTACTTCTGCAATACCTCTTGCTGCGGTAGCTAAAACCTCATCTGCCTTAGAAAAACCAGCCTTGAAGCCCAGATTGCCATATACATCTCGTAGTTTATTATTATTAATTACGATAAGTGAATCTACATTTTTTCTTAACTTTTCTATCCCCAATTGTGCCTGATCGCAACGCATTCTACCTTCAAAATTAAAAGGCATAGTTACGATACCAACGGTTAGCACATCCATTTCCTTAGCAAATTTGGCTATAACAGGAGCAGCACCTGTTCCCGTACCACCGCCCATACCTGCGGTAATGAAAATCATTTTTGTGGTATTGGTAAGCATACGCTTAATATCTTCCATACTTTCCATGGCTGCCTGTTCTCCTACTTCTGGATTAGCACCTGCGCCCAAACCTTCTGTTAAAGAAACTCCTAATTGTATTTTAGTAGGAACGGAACTATTATCCAATGCCTGAGAATCTGTATTACAAATAACAAAGTCTACTCCTTTTATTCCTGCTTGGAACATATGATTGATAGCATTACTACCACCGCCTCCTACGCCAATAACCTTTATTACGTTACTTTCGTTTTTTGGGAGATCAAATGAAATATTATCAAATTCGTTGTTCTTACTCATAGTGTTCTAAGTTTCTGGGTTCTTGTATGCTACTACTTATTTGGGATTACTCTGCGTTGTCTAAAAATTCCTTTAATTTGTCTGACCATTTATCAAATACAGACTTTCTATGTGTTGGTTCATTGGCCTCTGCATAACTTTCTTCTAATTCTCTAACTTCACTTTGTACTGGAGCATGCTCCTCTCTTAACTGTGGTACTTCTTGTGCTTTCTCAGGTGCAACCGACTGCAGATTAAATTTAGATTGGTTTCTAATAGCATTCATAAGTAAGCCAACTGCAGTGGCATATAGTGGACTTGCTACTTCTGCGTCTGAATCTCCTGCTAAATGTTCATTAGGATACCCTATTCTAGTATCCATACCTGTTATATATTCTACTAATTGCTTTAAATGTTTTAATTGACTACCGCCACCTGTTAAAACAATGCCTGCTATTAGTTTTTTCTTTTGCTCATCATGTCCATAGTTTTTAATCTCTATGTACACTTGCTCTATAATCTCTACAATACGAGCATGAATAATTTTAGAAAGATTCTTTAGTGTAATTTCTTTTGGCTCTCTTCCACGAAGTCCCGGTATAGAAACAATTTCATTATCTCTATTCTCTCCCGGCCAAGCAGAACCAAATTTCATTTTCAATAACTCTGCTTGCTTTTCTATAATAGAACAGCCCTCTTTTATATCTTCTGTAATAACGCCACCACCAAAAGGGATTACTGCGGTATGTCTTATAATACCATCTTTAAAAATGGCAAGATCTGTAGTCCCCCCTCCTATATCTATGAGGGCTACGCCTGCTTCTTTCTCTTCTTGGCTTAAGACTGCGTCTGATGAGGCTAATGGTTCTAATGTAATATTACCTAAGCCCAAACCAGCACTTTTAATACACCTACCTACGTTTTTAATAGAGGTAACTTGCCCAACAACTACATGAAAATTAGCTTCTAAACGACCGCCATACATTCCTATAGGCTCCTTAATTTCTGCTTGGCCATCTACTTTATACTCTTGTGGCAGTACGTGAATTATTTCTTCTCCAGGAAGCATGATCAATTTATAAACTTGATCACACAACTTATCTAAATCTTTTTCATTTATAACTTCTTCAGAATTAGATCTAGTGATATAATCACTGTGCTGTAAGCTTCGTATATGTTGTCCTGCAATACCAACAACAACAGAATTTATTTTAACGCCTGCATTGTTTTCCGCTTCTTCTATTGCTTGTTGTATGGATTTTATAGTTTGTGTAATATTATTCACAACCCCGCGGTGTACGCCAAGACTTTTAGATTTTCCTATTCCTAGAACTTCAATCTTACCGTACTCATTTTCCTTACCAACAATAGCTACAATTTTAGTTGTGCCTATATCTAATCCTACAGAATAATTTACTTCCTCCATTTTCATTATATTTTAGTACAAACAACTTGGTTGCTAAATTCTAAACTCACTAAAGCAAAATCTTCCAACGTTTCATCCTTATTTGCTTTGGTATAGAAAGCCTTGAAATTCTGAAACTTTTGCTCTAACCCTACAACACCTCCTAAATTCACAACAAATTGATTGAGCCTAAATTTCAATTCGTAACTGTCTTTTGAGTTTATATGGATACCTATCACATTTTTTCTCAAAAAATCATCTTTATTAATATATGATAATAAGGTATACACATCTTCCAATGTCTCCCCCGTAGTGTTCCCCGTTATAATGGGCACTCTGGCAGAATGATTAGTTGAAAAAGGCATGTATATACCTTCCTCATCTATATATCCCTCCATAGTTCCTTTTAATCTACCAATGGGTTTCCGTTGTATGATTTTTGACTTCAACTCCCCATGTATAGTAAGAAAAACCTCTGCACTTTTCACCATTTTATTGGCTTTTAAGGCGTTTTCCACAGTGTTCAAAACTAGATTTTCTTTAGGGACATTCTCTAGCCTGCTATAATTTTGTATTAACAATTTATTAACCGCCCCCTCCGTAAGGTATAGATTTTGGCTACCCAAAAATTCTACACTCATTTTATGAACATTTTTCTTATTACTTCTAGTATTAGAGAATGCATAGAGCCCTGCAATCATAAAAGAAATAGAAATTACTTTAACTCCGTTCCAATTAATTTTCATAGCTGTCTAATTTCTTTTTTAGTTCTTTTACCAAGATTCCTATATCTCCTGCTCCCATGGTTAATAATATATCTGGTTGCAGTTTTTTAACTTCCTCTTCTAAAGCTATTTTTGGTATTATTTTTTTATTCGGACTTGTAATTTGATCTAGCAACCAACTGGACGTTATTCCTGGAATAGGTGCTTCCCTTGCAGGATATATTTCTAACAAATAGCTGTTTGCAAATCTCGATAAACTTTTTGCAAAATCAGCTCCAAAATCTCTAGTTCTTGAATATAAATGGGGCTGAAATATTGCTAAAACTTTTTTATTTGGGTGCATTTCTTCTACCGCTTGGTATACAGCATCTATTTCTATAGGATGATGTGCATAATCGTCTATAAAAATAAAGTTATCCGTTTTGATTTGATACGAAAACCTCCGCATTACTCCCTTAAAAGTAGCTAGAGCCTGTACCAAATCTGGTAATGACTTTTGAACTTCTGCCGCCATAGCAAAGGCAGCTAAGCAGTTTAATAAATTATGCCTACCTGGCTTATTAAAAGTGACATTTTCTAATAGCGTGGTTGGTGTTTTAATATCAAAAAAATATGATCCGTTGCTAATACTTATATTTCTAATACAGAAATCAGAATTATCTTCTATCCCGTATGTTATTCCTGTTAATGGCAAACCGCTTTTTACAAATAATTTGCCTTTTGGCTTTAATAGCTTGCTGAATGCTCTAAATGAATCCGCTATTGCTTGCTGATCTCCATAAACATCTAAATGGTCTGCATCCATGGAAGTAATACAGGCGATGGTAGGTGATAATTGTAAAAAAGACCTGTCAAATTCGTCTGCCTCTACTACCGCATATTCGGTGCTTTCTAGAATAAAATTACTGTTAATATTTTCTGATATGCCACCTAAAAATGCAGTAATTTTAATGCCCGTTTCTTTTAACAAATGTGCTAATATGGCAGAAGTAGTTGTTTTACCATGGGTACCTGCCACCGCTAAGCAATAGGATTCTTTGGTAATAATACCTAAAACCTCTGATCGTTTTTTTATAATGAATCCATTATTTAAAAAATAGCTAAACTGTTTATTCTTCAGTGGTATTGCAGGGGTATAAACAATAAGAGTACCATTAGTTTGTAAAAAATCTTCTGGTATGGGATGTATCTTATCTTCAAAAAAAACAGATATTCCTTCTGTAATTAATTCTTCTATTAGGGGTGTCTTTGCCTTATCATAGCCAGACACAGGTATCGTTAAGAAATTAAAATATCTGGCAATGGCAGACATTCCTATACCTCCTATTCCTATTAAGTAAACCCTCTGTATCTTCTTTAATTCCAAAATTCTGAATAAATTAAATTTCTTTTTCCGTTGCTAACTACTGTGTTCCTTACCTCAGTAATAATTTATCAATCTCATTACAAATATCTCTGGTAGCATTGGGCAATGCCAGTGTCTTTATATTCTTAGACAATTGCTTTTGCTTATCTACCGAATTGAATAAGATGCTAAATGTGTTTTCGAAATGAGCATTCAGATCTTTCTCTCTTATCATTTCTGCGGCTGACTTATCTAATAGTGTTTGCGCATTTTTTGTTTGATGATCTTCTGCCACCGTGGGCGATGGAATAAATACTGTAGGCTTCCCTACTACACATAGTTCTGAAACGGCTCCTGCCCCTGCTCTAGATACTATAAAATCTGCGGCTGCATAGGCATATTCCATAGCATCTAAAAAAGCATATACCTTTACAATTTCGCTATTATATTTTGCATACTGTTCTATATATCCCTTACCGCATTGCCATAAAACCTGAATTCCTAATTCTTTAAAAAAAGGAAGTTTCTCTTCTATTAAAGCATTTATGCATTTTGCGCCCAAGCTTCCGCCTAAAACCAGTACTGTCTTAGCATTGTTATTCAAATTGAAAAATTTACAACCTACTTTAGTATCATACCTCAGTGTGACTAAATCTTCTCTTATAGGGTTGCCTGTTTTCACAATTTTCTCCTTAGGGAAGAATCGATCCATATGATCATACGCAACACAAATTTTCTTGACGCTATTTTTTAATAGTTTATTTGTTATACCTGCATAGGAATTCTGCTCTTGAAGCAAACAAGGTATTTTCCTTCCCGATGCTATTTTCAAGAGTGGTCCGCTTGCAAAACCCCCAGTACCTATAACTACATCTGGATTAAATTTTGCCACTATTTTACGGGCATTCACCAAGCTGCTTATTAGTTTAATAGGAAATAATAAATTTTTAAATGTTAATTTTCGCTGTAATCCAGTAATCCAAAGTCCTTCTATTTCGTAGCCAGCCTGTGGCACTTTTTCCATCTCCATTCTACCCTTGGCTCCAACAAATAAGAAAGACGCCCTTGGGTAACGTTTCTTCAATTCATTAGCAATAGCTATTGCAGGGAAGATATGCCCCCCTGTACCACCACCAGATATGATAAATTTATAGCTGTCCACTTAAAATTTCTAAAGGGTTTAAAGCATCGTTATTTTCAAGATCTGTATTGTTCTGAGGAATCTTTTTATTACTAGCACTTAGTATAATTCCGATGGCTAAACACGTCATCCAACTAGAAGTACCACCACTACTTATAAGCGGTAAATTTTGACCTGTAACAGGAAACAACTCTACAGCTACTGCCATATTAATCATCGCCTGAAATACGATGGGTAGCCCTACACCTAGCACTAATAATTTACTAAATATGGTCTCGGCTCCATTGGCTACTACTACTATTCTGAACAATAAGAATAAGTAAAAGAACATTAAAGAAAAACCACCTATAAGCCCATATTCCTCTACAATGATAGCATAAATAAAATCTGATGAACTCTGGGGTAAAAAATTCTTTTGAATACTTTTACCTGCACCCTTGCCTACAATACCTCCTGTAGCAATGGCAATCTTAGCTTTTTCTATTTGATAATTAGCTTCTGTATCTTCTGGATTAGAGAAACTGCTTATCCTGCTCATCCATGTATCTACTCTATTAGGAAACAGATCTGGAGCTGCCTTGGCAACCAAAACAAATAAAGCTAAACAAAGTAACCCGGCACCTACAATACCAGATAAGTATTTTAAGGGATACCCACCAATAAAACATAATAGTAAAACCATACTGAAAATAATACCAGCGGTAGAAAAATTGGCTGGTAAAATTAGTAACACTACTAAGAATACTGGCAGCCATAATGGCACTAAACTTTCGCTAAACGTAACGGTGATACCTCTTATTTTAGATAAGTACCTAGCCACATAAATCATAAGTACCACCGCTGCCAAATTAGAGGGCTGAAAACCGAAACCTACAAAGGGTATTCTTATCCACCTACTAGCATTGGTTTCGCCGCTTGTAGTGCCTTGAGCAAGTACAAACACGAGAAGAACCACCACTACTGGTAATCCTATTATTGATAAGCCTCTAAAAAAATGCGTGGGAATTTTATGCACACAATAAATGATACCAAAACCCAAAAACAACAACAGACCATGCTTTACAAGATGGCCGATAGTTGTACCGTTCCCCACTACGTAGACTAAATTACTACTAGCACTATACACAGGTAAGAATGAAAATAAGGCCAAGAGGGCGGCAACGGCCCAAATAGCTTTATCTCCATTAATTGTATTAAAAAGTTTAAACACGCTTATAGGTTTTTTACACAGTTTTTAAATTGATTACCACGGTCTTCATAATTCTCAAATAAATCAAAACTCGCACAAGCAGGTGATAATAATACAGCATCTCCGCGTTCTGCAATTTTATAAGCCACTTTTACTGCCTGCTCCATAGTGCATGTTTCTACTAGTACATCTACTACATTACCAAAAGTTTCTTTTATTTTAGCATTATCTAATCCTAAACAGACAATTGCTTTCACTTTTTCACGAACTAACGGCATAAGCGCCTTATATTCATTTCCTTTATCTATACCACCTACAATCCAAACCGCAGGTGCTTTTAAACTATCTAGTGCATAATAGGTAGCATTTACATTGGTGGCTTTAGAGTCGTTTATATATTGTACATGGTTAATTTTAAGCACCGCCTCTAACCTATGTGGTGCGCCTTGAAAATTAGATATACTATCCCGTATAGTTTGCTTTCTAATACTTACAAGATTGGCTACTGTTGCAGCTGCCATGGTATTCTTTACATTGTGTCGCCCTTCTAATGCTAATTCGTCTGTCATTATCGTTATAGTGTCTAGTTCTGTTGTTATAATTATTTTGTTCTCTTGTATATATGCTCCTTGTGCAAACTGCTCCTTCAATGAAAAAGGCAGTAGCTTAGATTTAACTGGGTGCTTTTTTAACCAGTCTACTAATACTAAATCATCTGCATCATAGATAAGATAATCTGCTGCTGTTTGGTTTATCGCTATTCTAAATTTAGAGGCGATATAATTTTCAAATTTGCCATCATACCTATCCAGATGATCTGGCGTAATATTCGTAATTACAGCAATATATGGTCTAAATTTTTGAATGCCATCTAATTGAAAACTACTAATCTCTAGCACGTAGTAATCATAGTTATTTGCTGCAACCATTTTGGCGTAGCTATCACCAATATTGCCCGCCATGCCAATATGCAGACCGCCCTTTTCTAGCAGATGGTGTACAAGCATGGTGGTAGTTGTCTTACCGTTACTACCTGTTATTCCAATAATTTTAGCGTTTGTATATGCTGATGCAAACTCAATTTCTGAAACTACAGGTATGCCTTTTAGTTTCAATTCTTTTATTAAGCTAATATGGTCTGGTATTCCCGGACTCTTCATGACAACATCTGCCGCTAAAATGCGCACTAAACTGTGTTGCTCTTCCTCCCACTCAATGTCAAGTGCTATTAACACTTTTCTGTATGCTTCCTTAATTTTTCCTTTATCTGACAAGAAAACGGTGTACCCCTTTTTCATTGCCAAAATAGCTGTGCCCACGCCACTTTCTCCCCCACCAAGAATTGCTAAAAATGCCATACTATCTTAGTTTTAAAGTTACTATGGTTACAATGGCTAGCAGAATTCCTACAATCCAGAACCTTGTAACTATTTTACTTTCGTGATACCCTTTTTTCTGGTAGTGATGATGCAACGGTGCCATTAAGAAGATACGCTTTCCTTCTCCGTATTTATTTTTGGTATACTTAAAATAGCCTACTTGTAACATTACAGAAATAGATTCTGCAAAGAAGATTCCACATAAAAGCGGAATTAAAAGTTCTTTTCTAATTATGATAGCAATTACAGCGATAATACCACCAATGGTTAGACTTCCAGTATCTCCCATAAAAACCTGTGCAGGAAAAGCGTTGTACCATAGAAAACCAACCAAAGCTCCTGTAAAGGCGGTTATAAATATTACTAACTCCTCTACACCCTTTATATACATAATATCTAAATACTCAGAAAAAATAATATTACTAGATACCCAAGCAAATATGCCTAGCGTAATAGCTATTATTGCTGAATTACCTGCTGCCAAACCATCTATACCATCTGTAAGATTGGCTCCGTTAGATACAGCTGTTACTATTAAAATAATTATAGGTATAAATACTAGCCACGAAAGTTTAGCAGCATCTGCTCCCCACCAAGAAATAAAGCTTGTATAGTCTAGTTCATTATTCTTAAAAAAAGGCACAGTTGTTTTGGTAGACTTAACATCACCACCACGAACGTCTACTACGGTATAATTTTTTGTGATAATTGATTTTGTGTGCTCTCGCATAGTAACCTCTGGATGAAAATAGAGTGTAGCTCCTACAAACAATCCTAAAACAACTTGCCCTAGTATTTTAAACCTTCCTTGGAGACCTTCTTTATTTTTTTTAAAGATTTTTATATAATCGTCTATAAAGCCTATAACCCCCATAAAAAGGGTTGTTACAATTAATAGTATTATATATATATTATCTAGTTTGGCAAATAAAAGTACAGGTATAAGTGTAGCTACTATAATAATAATACCCCCCATGGTAGGAGTTCCTGCTTTTTGTACTTGCCCAGCTAAGCCTAAATCCCTAACCGTTTCTCCTATTTGCTTTTTACGTAAATATTGAATAATGTATTTGCCATAGATCGTAGCAATCCCTAAAGAAAATAAAATAGCCATAGCCGCCCTAAAGGTTAAAAAACCAAAAAGAGATGCTCCAGGAAGCTGGTATTCATTTTCTAAGTATTCAAACAAATAAGTTAGCATATCGTATATCTAAGATTTTTTTAAAATCTGATTTATTTATCTAGTGTAATTAACAGCTCTTTCGTGATTTCAAAATCATCAAATGCCAAGCGGTTACCTTTTGTTTCTTGGTATGTTTCATGACCCTTGCCTGCCACCAGAATAATATCATTACTAACAGCTAAATGGCACGCTGTTTTTATCGCTTCTCTACGATTCTCTATAGTCAAAACCCTATTTTTATTCTGTAAAGGAACACCTGCTTCCATTTCTAAAATTATTTTAGAAGCATCCTCACTTCGTGGATTATCTGAGGTGAAAATCACTTTATTGCTTAATTCTGATGCAATGCCCCCCATTATCGGTCGCTTTTCTACATCTCTATCGCCACCACAGCCTACTACCGTAATAACACTTTCGTTACCCGTCCTTAATGAATTAATAGTCTCTAGAACATTTTTCAAGGCATCTGGCGTGTGCGCATAATCAACCACCACCACAATTTTTGCTGGAGATATATAATACTGAAAACGCCCATCTACTGTATCTAATTCGCTTATGATTCGTAGTGTCTCCAATTTTTCTAACCCTAGTAAATCTGCTACGCCAAAAATAGCCGCTATATTATAGCCGTTAAACTGGCCAATAAGCTTTGTCCATAGTTCATGATCGTTCAATTTTAAAAGCTGCCCGTTAAACTGGCTCTCTAAAACCTGCGCTTTATAGTCGGCAAAATTTTTTAGTGCGTAAGCGTACTTCTTAGCTTTTGTGTTTTGCAACATGACTAATCCGTTCCTATCATCTGCATTAGTTAGTGCAAAAGCATTTTTACTAAGACCATCAAATAAGCGTTTTTTGGTATCTCTATATGCTGCAAATGTTTTATGGTAATCTAGATGGTCATGTGAAAGGTTTGTAAATACAGCACCCTTAAAAACCAAACCCTCTATCCTTTTCTGATGAATACCATGAGAACTTACCTCCATAAAACAATACTCCACACCCGCCAAATTCATTAGATGCAGGTACTTATTTATAATTATAGCATCTGGAGTTGTATGCTGCGTTTTAAACTCCTCATTATCTACAATGATTTTTATCGTAGATATTAAACCTACTTTAAAACCCGCTTTTCTAAACAATTCATATAGCAAACTAGAAACGGTAGTTTTCCCATTAGTACCCGTTACACCTATAAGCTTCAAATTTTTAGATGGTATACCATAAAAATTTGAAGCCATAATAGCGACTGCCTTGTTGGTATTCTCTACAACTATATAGGAAACCTCATTTACAAGCACCTCTGGTAGCACTTCACAAACAACTGCTTTTACACCTGAGGCTATTACGGTGCCTATATATTTATGACCATCTGTAAGCGTTCCTGTTATAGCTACGAAAACATCATCAAGACCTATTTTACGAGAATCAAATTGTATTGCATTTATGCTACAGTCTGTAGTACCACGAACCGCAGTAATACTTACCCCAAACAATATGTCTTTTAAAATTTTCATGAAAGTTTTAATACAATGCTTTTAATATTTTTAATAGCGGTGCCTTTTAATACAGACTGGTTTGTAACCCTACCATTCCCAATAAGTTCCACTTCTAAACCAAGATTTTCTAACAACGCAACGGCATCCATTCCTGTCATGCCATATACATTTGGTATTTGATGATATTTTTTCTGCGCTTGTACGTAATAAAGCTGATAAGCTTTATCCAAAGTTCCATTAGCATCTGCATTAATAGCTAATTCTGCCGTTAGTGGAGACGTAGTAAATACTTTCTGCGCTATAGATTTGAATACGGGTCCAGAAACATCGGCACCATAATACCCCACACTTTTGTCTGGTTCATGTATGACCACTATACAAGAATACTTTGGGTTATCTGCTGGGAAATAACCAGCAAATGTGGAAATATACTTAAGCTTGTCTGGATCTTTAGATTCGTAATTTTTCTGACAAGTACCTGTTTTACCAGCCATAGAGAAATTTTTAGAATATAAGCTATGCCCCGTGCCGTGTTCTTTAGCTACTACATTCTTTAGCAACTGCTGTACTTTATGAGCTGTCTCCTTAGAACATATAGCCGTATTCAATACTTCTTTATCAAATTTCTTAATAGACTTGTTCCACTCTTTTACCTCTTTAATCAGTCGTGGCTTTATTAATTCGCCGTCATTTGCTATCGCATTGTAGAAAGCTAGTGTTTGTAATGGCGTTAACGCTACTTCATAACCATATGCCATTTGAGCCAGGGAAAGCCCAGACCAACCTTTGTCCCCAGGATAGCGAATTACAGGGGTACCCTCCCCTTTTACAGGCAAACCTAACGGCTTGTGGATTCCCATACTCATTAACCTATTTACATATTTCTCTGGGTTGTTCTTATAATTCTGATGTATAATTTTAGCAAAAGCCGTATTGGAGGAAACCTCAAAAGCTTTAGCTACAGAAATTTTCCCGTACCCGCCTCGCTTAGAATCTCTAACGCTATGTTTATAAATTTTCCAATTACCGTTTTGTGTATCTACTACCGTACTGGTATCTATAATTTTATCTTCTAAGGCAGCAACCAAGTTTACTAATTTAAATGTAGAGCCTGGCTCATGAGATTCTCCTATAGCATAATTTAAACGTTCGTAATAACGCCCTTCTGCCGTTCTACCAAGATTAGAAATAGCTTTAACTTCACCCGTTTTGGTTTCCATAACAATTACGCTACCATGGTCTGCTTTGTAATATTCCAATTGGCGCAGTAAAGCATGGTGAGCTATATCTTGTATATTAATATCTATAGTGGAATATACATCATACCCATCTTTTGGTTCTATAATATTATCAGATCCGATTGGTTTCCACTGGTTTTTAGCTATTTTCTGTTTCAAGCGTTTCCCTGCAATACCTGCTAAATAGTGACCAAAGGCACCTTCCATTCCTACTTTTGTATGGTGTCCCTGCTCATCTACTCGCTCATATCCAACGCTGCGCTCTGCAATCTTCCCTAAAGGATGTTCTCTTTTCGTTTTTTGTTCTATTATAAGACCCCCCTTAAACGGACCTTTCTCAAATAAAGGAAACTGCTTAATTTTCTTATAATTAGAATAATTTAAGTTTCTAGCTATTAAGGTGTATCTATTTTTATATTGTCTTGCTTTGCGTAATATTTGCTGGTAATGAGAAGAAGTTTTTCCTAGTAACCCACTAAGCGCATCGGAAAGGGGTTTCACATTTTTAGAGAAATCAGCATCGCTCACCGTAACTGCATCAAAACGCACTGTATACTTTGTTACAGAAGTAGCTAAAAGACTTCCATCATCTGAGAAAAGATTGCCACGGTTGGGTGCAATAGTAAACATACGTGTGGTGCGCGTTTCTGCAAGTGCCATATACTTCTCCCCATCTACTACCTGTATAGAAACTAATTTAAATAACACTGCACTAGCAAAAAGCACCAAAATACCTACTACAATATAAAGTCTACTTAATACGCTTTTGTCTGTTGCTGGCATATTAAAGGTTTTTTTTTACTGATGTAACTAAAATTTTTTGTGGTGGAGTTTCTGAAGGAAATAAACCTTCCGCAGCTACAATGCTGGTAATGGTAGATTCTAATTTTAGCTGCTGCACCTGCGATCTTGCGTCTACAAACTCTGCTCTAAGCTCTCTAACCACTTCATTAAGTGCTGCTATCCTATGAACTTTCCTATCTGCGCTATGAGAACTACCAATCATTATTGCGGCTAAAAAAGATGCAAAAATTATAAAAAGCCAATTCTTAGGAGCATCTCCGCTCACTAAAAATGTGCCTTTTAAAAGATCAAAGATTCCTTTTTTAACTTTCATAAGGGGTGTTACAGCTTTTCCGCTATTCTTAATTTCGCACTACGTGCTCTGTTATTTAACTTTATTTCTTCTTTAGATGGAATAATTAATCCGCCTACTTTTTTTAAAGGAACCTTTATATTCCCGTAAAAGTCTTTCTCTGGTTCGCCCTCAAATTGCCCTGTTCTTATAAAGCGTTTCGCTAATCTATCTTCTAAAGAATGATAGCTTATCACACTTAATCTTCCACCTTGGTGTAACAATTCTGGTACTTGATTAAAGAACTCTTGAATTACTTTTATCTCTTGATTTACTTCAATCCGA
>Ga0209307_1000907_pt1 | contig 18998 bp, 16 predicted proteins | sample COGITO_mtgs_1105_FD_185519 | JGI IMG/M metagenome (GOLD analysis project Ga0209307, IMG submission 185519) | Pelagic marine microbial communities from North Sea - COGITO_mtgs_110530 (SPAdes) (version 2) | ecosystem: Environmental > Aquatic > Marine > Epipelagic ... | reverse complement strand
CCAAGAACCAGTAGCAGCAGTAGCAGTAGCAGTAGCAGCAGCAGCAGCAGTCGGCTTGACTTTCCTTGGCCTTTGCCTTTGATTTGGATTGGTCACAGTCGTCCATCCTCCATTCTCTTCCTCTTCCGCCTTCTTAATCTGCGTGTCTTCCTCCTTCTTCATCTGCGTGTCTTCCTTCTTCATCTGCGTGTCTTCTTCCTTCACTGAAGCCAGTGAAGGAAAAGCGGTTGCGGAGGTAGGGCACATTTTCGCAATGTGATCATCAAGACCACAGTGAAAACAGCCTCTTACCTTACCGGTTCTGCCCTTGTTGCCATTGTTGCCCTTGTTAGGACAATCTTGGACTTTGTGACCTGTTTGATTGCATCTATAGCAGACCACAGAAGATGTCATCATAGACACCTGAGAGTTGGATCCCTTTTTATCGGAACCCAGAAACGGCCTAGCCGCTCCGTTAGTGTTAGTTTTACCTTTATAACTCGACATTAGAAGGTAAAATGCGTTAAAAAATAATGGGACCTTTAATAAAAAACTTTTTCAATTTTTTTATAAAAGAATATAATTTATTTTGTACAAATAGATTTTATAAGTTTTTGTACTTGCTTCTTTTGCTTGGCTTTAAAATCAGCTTTCATACCACTTGTCTTGTCAATCTTAGAAAACAATTCAATATCTTTAATTGTAACATCAGGTTTATATTCCTTAATAATCTTAATGACTTCTTCATATTTTTCTTTTTCCAATAAATTATTAATAATAATATTAACAACAAGAATTTCATCTATTGTTTTATCTGGTATTATTTTGAGTAAATTATGAATATTCTTTCTATTAATATTTTTAAGAGACGTTTTATTTAAATCACTACTAAAGTTAATAGGAACTGCTTTATTAGATCCGGAAGATTTACCAGTATTAATGTTATACGAAGTATTAACACAAGTATAAAATCCATGAATATTTTGTAGATACCAATTTTGATCTGTATAAATGCTAGTTTCAATATTATCTCCAAATGAAATAGAATCACTAATTTCTTTATTCTTACATATAATATCTTCTACTGAATCAAAATTATTAAAAATCTTCTTATAATAATTTTCATGTATCATTAATGGTAACAATACTTTTTCAGTTTCATATAATATTAGAATGTCATCTATATTAGTAAAATCATCTAAAATTAAACTGGTTCCATCGAATAGTCCAATGTCAGTATTTTTCTTTTTAGAGGTTTCAATAAAACTTCTAATATCAGTAGATGATATAACCTTACCCTTATAAACATAATGTAATTCTTGTAAAACGGTTAATAATCTCCTAATATCAGATTGACTAAAGTCTATAATTTTATCATAAACTCTATCTTTTTTTACAGTAATATCTTCTTTCTTAAAAATAGATTTAACAAAGTTTTTAATTTCATAATCATTGGGTTGATAAAATTTAACTTCTAAAGAAGTTTTTTTTATTTCAGTAATCATTTTACTGTGCTGAGTATTACAAATAAATACAATTGGAAAAAACTTATTTTTATTATTAATTTTGTTTAAAGTCATTATATAATTTTTTTCACTAGTTAAAGTAATAGATTCTGCTTCATCAATTATTAATACATACTGCTTATTAATTTTTTTACACATATTATTATAAATACTATTATTGTAGTTGGTAAATTGAATTAGCTCTTCCATTAATTTATGATTTTTAATATCATTAGGATATAAAATTTGTGGATCATAACCTGCTTCTTTTAAAACAAGTTCTACACTGATAGATTTCCCAACACCATGATTACCAGTTACTATAACACTACTTGGTGTTTTCTTATTCTTAAAAGAATTTGACCAATCTTTTAATTTTTTAATTGAAATAGAATTTCCAATTATTTCACTAGTACTATGTGGCTTATATTTATCAGTCCATAAGTTATAATTTTGATCATTACATGAGTTATTATGGATTTCCATTATAAATATAACTAATAGATTTTCTTTTATATAGTATAAATTTATTTATCAATTTTTCGTTATTTTTAGGTAAAAATAATTGTTTAATATTATTAAAAATGAGTACAATTAAAAAAATATTATCAGATAGTAGTACAACTACTTTAAGTGATAATAATACAACTGATTCAGATGAATCAATTAATTCTGAAGAAAAAAATAAATTAAATATTAAATTAAAACAATTATTAAATAAATTAGAAGAAAATAATAATAATAATACTTGTTTTATTTCATTATTAGATAATAAACACACAATAAATTTAAGAACGGTAATAAACTCAGATATATCAGATTCTAGTGAATCTGAAATTAGTTCCATTGAAGATGTTTCTATGGTAAACTGATTCAAAAATTAAAAAATCCTATTTTATCATAATAAAAAATATTATAGAATTTTTATTTTTATTTGTTAAATAGAAAACGCAAGTGATTTATTTTAATCAACCAAAATAATTATTATAAAATTAAATTTAAATTTTTCAAAAAAAAAATATATTTATATATAATATATATAAAAATATGTCTTCTATTGAAAACCATGAGACTAAACATTATAACAGAAACAAAGGTTCATCTTTCAACTCCAATCAAGGAGGAAGAAAAGAAGGTGTTGTAGAAAACGAAGTTCAAAAACTTTTTAAAAGAGCCAAGGGCGAACCTGTTAATCAACAAGATTTATTAAGATTGAGAAATAAATACGATGATGAAGAATTAGTTGACCAAATCCAAGAAGCTTTCTTCGAAAAACAAACTCAAATTAGAAAAAGAGCTACTAAATTTGCTAAACTTATCAGAGAAAAATACTCTGATGTTAATTATCCTTTCCACAAACTTTTAGCTAAAGCTTTACAATACAAAAAGAAATACAACTTATCTGATGATGAATTTGCTGAATTCAAAAGACAATACGAACAAGACTTAGGTGGATCTAGCAGTGCTCAAGTATTATTACCTAGCACCAACTTAAGCAAAGTTTTAGGTAAAGTAAGCATTGATACTGTAGGTACTGGATTCAAAGTAAGTGATGATGACTACAGAGTATTACAAGAATTATTAAGATTATATGAAGAAACCAGACCTTTACATGCCCAAATCATCTTACAAAGTTTAACCTACACTGATTGTGCTTACGAGGCATTATCTGGTAAATACAGACAAGACTTAGGACACAACCCTGGTTGCCATATTCACCCTGTAATAGCTGCTATGTTCTTACCTAAAATCCAAGTATTTGAAGATCACTTCTTATTTGCCAACATGGGTGGTATTGTCAAAGCCAGATTTGATAAATCTGCTTTAAGAACCAAACCTGATTACGAACTTTTCTACAGTTTAGTAACTGATCCTAATGACGTAATCTGTGATGTATCTAGCCCTATCAAAGATTTACTTAACAGAGCTAACTTACAAAGACACTTATGGAACTCTGTCTTACATTTAAGAAACGGTCAATACTACAATTGCTCCACTTCTGAATTCTTAATGGCTGTTGATATGTGCAAATTAAACAAATACGATACTCCTGATCTTGTCTACGGCAGATACGACGGTACCGTAATCAAAAGATTAATAGCTGCTTTCTCCTTCAGACCTACTGTTGTAGCAACTACTCCTATCTACAGTTTAGTTACCAGCAACCCTTACGTTAACAACGTAGTACCTGTTGTAACTTCCTTACCTATGGTTAACTTAAGACTTCCTTCTGCTATCCATGATCAAACCCCTGTCAATCTTCAAGATGCCTTAGAACAATCTCAATGGTTCATGGAAAACGGACAAATCGTTCCTAAAAACCAAAGTTTAATCTATTCAAGAGGTGTTCTTCTTTTCTTCGTTGACAGAAGATCTCACGTATTAAGAGTAGCTGATGTCCAACCATTCAACTTCAACAGACTTCCTGCTGCAATTGCTGGTTTCGAAAGATTAAATGACAGAGAAGTAAATTTCCAAACTCAATTTGCCATCAGAGAAGATATCTACCAATTAAGATCTGTTGTCATCTGTGAAACTAACAACAAAATTGATCAAAACAAACAAGTAATCATTGGTTCATCCACTCTTATCATGAAACACCAAGATCCTGAACAAAATGTATTTGATGACGAATACTTAAAATACGATCCTCTAGGTGTAAGAGACAGTTATGTCAATGCTAATAACCAAGTAGAAAGAAACGATCCTATCACCCAAATTGCTGGTGCCAGAGATTTATCTACTTCAACTGATGACGAAAACTTTATGGACATGGCCAGATGCAGAGGTACTATTTTCGTTTACCAATTGAAAAAAGATGCTTCTCAAGGTGTTGTTCAATACTAAATAAATAAATTTTATTAATTAAATAATTATTTTTGTGATAAATTAATTATTTAAATTAAGTCAGTAATAACTTTTTCAATATCATTATATTTGGAACATAATTGAAAGATTTCAGCAGGAGTAAAAACTCTATCTTTAATTTCTTTAGATTTATCTTTTGAAATTTTATTTTCAAAATAATCTTCAATCAATTTAATTGTATTTTCTTTATTACATTTTTCGAAATGTATAGGACAATCAATTCTACCAGGTCTCAATAAGGCTTTATCCAATTTTTGGAAATTATTTGTACTCATCATAATAATTTGACCAGTTCTTTCAGGAATACCATCCAAAATATCTAGTATATGATGAATATTAAAACTATCTTTGTCATCTAATTTAACTTTATCATCATTATTCTTAGAATTATTAATAATTACTGGATGTGCATTATTTGAATTTTTTTTTGATTCTTTTGATTTTTTCTTATATTCTTCGTTAAATAGAATATCAGACATCCTATCAACTTCATAGAAGACATAAACTCTTTTATCATATGGAATATTGTATTCTCCTAATTTTTCTGAAAAAAATAATTTATTTGCCATTCTTTTATTTTTTATTTTTGATAAATCTACTTTGATCATATGTCTATTTAACATTTTAGTCAAACACTTTTCAAATGATGTTTTACCACAACCTGGTTCCCCATATGAACAAATACCTAATGTATATGGTTTGCCATGTTTTTGATACCAATCTTTATTATCTCTAAAAAAATATACTTGATTTAGAATTTCTTCTTTATGATCAAAATAAATTTTATCAATAGAACATGTTGTATTAAAAGGATAAATAGAATATTCTAAATCACAACTTTCTGATTCACCCTCTAATTCAAAAACATGTTGTTTTTTATTTACTAGATCATTTAAATATTGCAAATAATTCTTTTTAACAGTTTCAATATAATGTTGTAAATATTTAATTGATTTTGTTCTTGAGAAAACTGAAATACAATGGTTTATTTTTGATTTACTATTTCTTCCTTCTTCCTTAGAATCTGTTTCAATTGTTTCAAATTGAAAATTAATATCTTCGAAAATATCATCTTCAATATAAAATTCATCATCTTGATTCATGATATATAGAATATCATCCTTAATTTCGTCATCTTCATCTTCTTCGTTATCTCTATAATTATCTTCATTTTCTCTAAATTCCTTAATATATTTCAAACCAAATATTTGTTCAGATTTAATTTTTTCCCTTATAGTCCATAGTAAAGCTTTGAAAGTCTTAGAACCTTTCATGGTTGTTCCATAATAACTATGAATCTCATCACATGAAAATTCTAATTCGGCAAATCTATCTCTTTTCATTTTTAAAAATTTAAGAAGTTTTTCAAAGTAATTTTTAAAATTTCTCAAATGAGAAAACAAAATACTGGAAAAAGATACTACAACACAAGTTATAATTGTATTGAGGAATACATTATCCGTTTGAAAGTTTCTTAGTATCGAATATTTAAACATGTCTTGTGCTTCCATTTTTTTAATTAATTTATCTAATAAATATTATTATATTAATTAGTTAAATTTTCAATTATTTTTGATAAACATTACTCATACTTGGTAATGTTCTATCTAAATTATTAACATTTAGAGGTCTATCTAATGGATCGGGAATAGCACTAGCATCCCTAACATACCCAATATATTGTTGTAAATTTGTAACAATTCCAGGTACAACATTTTTTATAACTCTTTGATTCAATTCTTTTATTTGACCTTTAATATTATAAGGCAAATGTCTAGCATGTTCATGATAGATTGCTCTCATAGCTATAGTCAAGTGTTTATTAGATTGTTTTCCAATATAATATTCTCCTTTAGTAACTTTAAATACAGTTAATGTAATTCCTTTATTAATTAAATCCATATTTTCTTTAGAATAAAAAGTTGTACTAAGTAAATGAGTATGGGGAGCTGATTCATTTAAAACATGTTTTTTTAACATTTCACTATATTCTTTAGATTTTTCTTCATTTTGAAAAAAAACAAATGGTACTTTATGAATATCTAATCCGTTCATTATATAATTAATTAGATATTTTTTATTGATTTTTTTTTAACTTATTTTTTAAATTAGATTGTGAATTAATTTATTACATAAGTTTCCAACAATCTGTTAAAATTTATTTTTAAATTAGATTGTGAATTAATTTATTACATAAGTTTCCAACAATCTGTTAAAATTTATTTTTAAATTAGATTGTGAATTAATTTATTACATAAGTTTCCAACAATCTATCCTCATCAAGATTCTGTCTATTATTATCATAATTTTGTTTTACTTGTTCAAAACTTACATATTTTTTTAGGTTTCCAATAGGTACATATCTTTCAATTGGCACTGGATCAGAAGGATCGTTTTTAGTATATATTATTACTCTATTTCTAATACCACTAGCATCATCTTCTCTAACGTATTGAGCCCAAACATAAGTATTATATCTAACTCTTTGAACAACCATTTCACCTTTAATAAATCTTGGTCTATTAATATTTTGAATATTTTCTCTTTCTGAAGTTGTTAAATAATTACCTATTCTATTATGTAAAAATTGTTTCAGATATTTATGAATATAATCTGTAATATTTTCTGATGAATTATCTGCAAATAATCTACCTAATAAATTCAATACAGAAGAAGTTGGTTGAACTAAACCATCTTGGGTTCTTCTTAAGTTAAAATTATTTGGATTAATTGTATTTTTAAAATTTTGATAACACATTCTCTTAATATTATTTTCAGTTACAGGATTAGGATTTAAATTATTATTTTCATTGTAAATGGTACTAATTATTTTATGTTGTTGTGGTACATCATTTTCTACAGCTTCTAGTACATCTTCAGTATCAACATCTTTAAAGTTAGAATCTATTAACAAAATATAACCATAATTAGGAATATAATAAGGAATACCGTCTATAATATATTTCCAATAACCTAAAACTTCATTATTAGAATAAATATCTTTTACATAAATATTATCTTCCAAACTGAAATTATGAAAATGAATATTCTTATCTTGTAATACAGATAAACCAACGAGCATTTGGAAAATCATAGAAAACCATACATCTTCTGTATGATAACCAGTACTTACCATTTTTTGAACATTACCGAATTTTTCATATATTCTGGATGACCATGTATAGAAATTATGAGTAGGTGCTTCAGTTACAACAACTAATGATACATTACTTGTTTTTGATAAATCTAACTTATTATCTTTAGATAAAATAGTTGTAGGATCAATCATATCATGTCTTTGATTAATTTGACCCCTATTAGCTTCATCCCTATCTCTAGCATTTATAGAATTATGATTTCTTTTAATTATTCTTAATTTATCGAAATTAATTTTAGAAGTTGAATCTTTTTTGTATAAAACTAATGATGGAAAGTTAGGACAAACATTCTTTTTGATAATTTCTTCTTTAATATATTCATAAAATCTAACTTCTCTCCACACATCAAATAACATTTTATTAATTCTATTACTTATAATATTTGCTTGAATTTCAGCTTTATTAAGTTCATAAATTCTTACATTTAAACCAGTACTTTCCTTAGCAATTGAAATATTATTATAATCTAATTCATATCTAATAGGATAAGCAGATCTATATAACAACATTCTATCAGGTAAGTTAGAATATGGGTTACCTCCGTATTTTCTTGGATTATAAGGATTCATTTCTAAAAGTTTAATATAACTTAAAAGAGTATTTCTACCTCCTGATACATTCATTTCTTCTCCGTCACCTCTAGTAATCATTGTAGATCTTAAGAATTCAATTATACTTCTTCTTTCAGTAACAGTATTAAAACTGTAGGCATAATCTTTTCCTGGTAACATATCTTCATATAAGATAGACATAGATGAATGATCACCTGCTGGATTGGCTAAACTTACATTATACACTTTTTGAACAGGAATTCTATTTGGTTTATATCCATATGCATACATTGGATTCATTAAAGGATAATAAGGATTAGGTACTGGAACATGTGCAGGTGGATAAATTTCCATATTTCCTGGTTTACTTTTAGCTGCTCTAGGTTCATAAATTTTTTGTTCTAGTAGAACTGGTGGTTCATATGGTTTAGATTCAGCACTCTTTCTTTTGTAAACCTTACTACCATCATTAGAATTAAAAGGTGTGTTTTTTTCTCTTCTATATGGTAAACTAACATTTTTACTTGGACCACCACCTTGTTGATTTAAATCTTCTACTACTTCTTCTTCTACTACTTCTTCTTCTTCTTTTTCTTCTTCTTGTTGATTACCACCAATCATATTCATACCTTGAGGCATTTGCATACCTTGAGGCATTTGCATACCTTGAGGCATTTGCATACCTTGAGGCATTTGCATACCTTGAGGCATTTGCATACCTTGAGGCATTTGCATATTTTGGTGCATTTGCATATCTTGAGGCATTTGCATACCTTGAGGCATTTGCATACCTTGGTACATATTTTGGTGCATACCTTGAGGCATCATATGTTCTTGAGGCATTTGCATACCTTGAGGCATCATATGTTCTTGAGGCATTTGCATACCTTGAGGCATTTGCATACCTTGGTGCATATCTTGAGGCATTTGCATACCTTGGTGCATATCTTGAGGCATTTGCATACCTTGAGGCATTTGCATACCTTGAGGCATTTGCATACCTTGAGGCATCATATGTTCTTGAGGCATCATATGTTCTTGAGACATCATATTTTGTTGAGGCATCATACCTTGCATCATGTTTTGTTGTTGATACATTTGATTATGCATTACATCAGGATGCATAATATTTTGACCCTGTTGAGAGTTAACACTTTGAATATCATCATCTATTTTTTTATAATTGTTTACAGAGTTAGAATTAGGTAAATCTACACCAAATAAACTAGCTAATTTATTTTTTTGTTCTTGTTGTTGGAGTTCTTGCTGTTTATTCGAGTCGATATAGTCTAAATCTTTATAATTTTTATGTTTATTACTTGTAATAGATCTACTACCAGAATATTTTTTAGAATTTTTACTGTAACCTCCACCAGATACAACAGATATCTCAGTATCACTTAATTCTTTTGATGATTTTAATTTTCTGGTTTTAGTAATACTTTTTTCTGAAATAGTTTCAGATAAAGTTTCCAAAGAAGACACATTACTTACTTCTAATTTATCTTTTTTATTTTGATGAATAATATCACCTTCTATTGTTCTAATATCAGAAAAATTTTTTTGTTCTTTAATATCCATATGTACTTTAAATGGATAACCATTATAATAATCTTCTTTATCGTATTTTTGGGAAATAATTTGTTTTTCTTCTTTAAATTCATCAAAGAATTTATGTTCAATAATTTGTTCAGGTGATAAATATTCTTTTGTTTCATCACCTCTCATATTTTCTGGTAAAGCAAAATTAATAAAATCTTTTAATTCATCAGAACATTTATCTAAATCAATGTAATTTAATAAATCTTTTAAAAAGTATTGAATATCAAAATATCTATTTTGTTCATTATGACTTTTTGAAATATCACTGTTAAAAATAAATCCTTCGATACTGGAATTTATAAAGTTAAAAATTTTTACATCAAATCCTAGATTAGGAATATAATAGGTTTGTTTATCTACAAAATATTTTGTAGATGAATCATTAACTTTTTTCAAATATAACATCATATTATCAATGCTTAATTTGTTGTGTCTGAAACTAGGATATTTAAATTGAATAGTAATTAATGTGTGAATAATTTGAAATAATAAAGATTTTATATTACAATTATGATCACCTAAAAATTCTTTTAAACTAATTGTCTTAAAAAAATGTTCTTTGGTATGAATAAAAAAATGATCTGATTTATCTTTAATTTTATTTAAACTAGGAAATTTATTTATTATATCTGCTATTTGGGATAATTTAACATCTACATTATTAATAGGAATCACTATATGTTTTGTTTTATTATTAACTACTAGTTCACTCAATAAATATGATATAGCTATTTCTACATTTTCTCTTCTAGTTAAATCATTAATATTTTGATTTTTATCATGATAAGGTCCTATAACGACTGTAATAGGTAAAGTACTTGATGAGTTTCTTTTAAAATAATATTGAGCTTCATCTAAATTAGAACTTATCATTTTCATGTCTCCATTTAAAATATCAGAAATAAGTTTGTCAGATTCATCTCTATATTTATAAGTAAATTTAATAGTATCGACATTTTGTAAATCACTTTTATTAATGGTTAAAACTTCTGAGCAATCAGTATTATTATTATAAAAATAATTAAAAATATTGTTTATATTTTTATCAAAATCAATTGTTGACATAATATTAAGTTTTAATATATAATAATAAAATATATTAAAATAAAAAAAATATTTTATATTTAATTATTAAATGAAAATTATAATTTATATACTTTTATTTTTATTAATAGTTAGCATAGCTAATAATTATGTTTTACATTATTATCAAAACGAGGAAAAAGGGATTAATGAAGAAAATAAAAAAAACAATCTAGTAGAACCTTCTAAAATGCCCAGTAATTTGGGTATTTTGAATCTACATATTTTCTATAATACTGATACTAAATATGAAAAATGTCATGAATTAGATCAATTAGATAATGATAATTCTTATGAACAATCATCTATGGCTATTAATATAAAAAAAATTATTGCAGAAATTTATAAGAAAAACAATAATAAATGTTATGTTGTCAAAACATTTAATAATGAAAAAACAGATTTAAATAAATATTTAGAAACTGCTATAAAGAAAATTGCTTAAACTTAATTGTTAGATACAATATTTTCTGTTTTATTATTTGATTTATAAACATCTAAAACTCTTGCAGATGGTTCAGTAATATTACCACTCCAGTTTGGTAACCAGAAGTGAGGTATAACATTGCTATGTTTTTCATCAAACAATTCTCCAAATACTTTTCTATAATAATAAGCTTCTTTAGTCAAAGGAGTATTTAATGTATATTTTAGTGCTTCCATTTCAAATTCTTCATCTGATATTTCTTGATTAATATGATTTTGAAGAATTTGGAACCAAGATTCTTTTTGGGATGATACACCATCTGAAAAAGCCTCTTTTTCTCTCCATAAAACTTCTTTAGGTAAAAGATCTTCAGAATCAAATGCTTTTCTTAACAAATGTTTTTCAATACCGTTAACCGGCATTCTCAATTTAGGATCAATTGACAGATAAAGATCTACAAAGGAGCTATCTAAAAACGGTACTCTTGTTTCTAAACCATGAATTGAAACAGCTCTATCTGCTCTCAAGCAATCATACAAATGAATTTCTTTAATCAATTTAACACATTCTTTATGAAATAATTCTGGGTTAGGAGCATTACAAAAATATTTATAACCACCAGTTAATTCATCAGAACCATCACCAATATAAATTACAATATTATCAGTATTATCTTTGATATATTTACTAATTAAATATTGTCCAACAGAAGCTCTAACTGTAGTAATATCATAAGATTCAATTGCCCAAATTACATCCTTAATTGCTTTAATTCCTTCATCTTTAGAAAAAATAATTTCTGTATGAACAGATCCAATTTTATCTGCTACCATCTTCGCATACTTAAAATCCGTTCCTCCAGGCATTCCAATACTGAATGTATGAATAGGATTATCTGATAAAGATGCTACAATTGCAGTAACTAATGATGAATCTAGACCTCCTGATAGTAAACAACATACCGGTCTGTCTGACATTAATCTTTTTCTAACTGATTCTGTAAATTGATATCTAACTAAAGGATAAATAGTTTCCAAGTCAGTTAATTTAGTATCATAATCAAATGGATAATAAATTTGTTTAGAAAGTTTAAAGTTAACATCATTAAGATTATAATTTAGAGTAACAATAGTACCAGGTGTGAAAACTTCAATTGATTCAAAAATTCCAGATAGACCTTTGACCTCTGAAGAAAATCCATATTCTTTATTTTCATTATGACCCATAAACATTGGTCTAACCCCAATTCTATCTCTAACAGCTATAAATTTACAAGTATTTTTTACTAAATCAACATCTAACAAATTAAATGCAAAAACACCTTCTAATAGATCTACTGTTTTTTCAATACCATATTTTTTGTAAAGATGAATTATTGGTTCACAATCACTACTAGATTTACAAGTAAGATTATGGTTATCAATCAAACTATCTTTGTTATAAATTTCACCATTACACATTAAATATAATTTTCTATTATCATCCTTTATAACAAAAGGTTGATTTGCTTCTTCTGAAACATCTACAATACACAATCTATGAAATCCAAAAATGACATTATCATTAATATTCATAAAGTTTTCATTTTCAGGACCTCTTCCTTTAATATTTTTATATTTTTCCTGAAGAAGAGAAATTTTCGAGTCCTTTATTAGTTTTGTCTTAGCAAGATATGCCCAAATTCCACACATTTTAAATATATAATATATTTGTATAAATTATTGCTTATATGTATTAAGTAAATCAATTTTTTTAACACCCTAAATCAATTTAATATCTATTATAATTTAATGAATAACAAATTATTACTATTAGTAGCATCTATTAATAGAATTAAACAAAGAAAAAGTTATACTGATATTTTTACAATTATGAATCCACAATATGATTTTTTTGATATATTACCTACTGATCAACCTTCAAAAATAAAGATCTTGAATAATTTAAGAATAAATGATAAATTATCATTATTTGATTATTATGATAATTTAATAATAAAATTAAAAATTATTTATGTTATTGATTTTGGGAGCACTATTTTTATACAAGTTCATAAAGATCATGATATTGATAAATATACGCCTTATGTAATTGATATTGAAAAAAAAACTATTAAACAAATTTCTTTAAAGCCAAATATAAAAATTATTAATTTTTAATCCATATTTTGGCATCTGTTATAGGTTTTGATGTAATTAAATCAGGTTCTAAATATTCAGAACTCATAAATTCATTATCAACTGTTGTTATTAAATTAGTTGGAAAAGTTATAATGATTTTTTCATTAATTGTAATATTAGAATTCATAGATAAATAACCTGAAGTTTTTTCACCAAAAAATTTTACATTTTCTCTACCTTTAAAAATAGCTGCTGAGAATTCACCAGAACTTTTAGTATTATTACCTATTATTATAGCAATAGGTTTAGTAAATTTTAATTTAAAAGTTTCATACTGATTTATTTCTAAATTATTATTAATATTATTTATCCATATTTTTTCATTTTTACCAGCTTTTTCTTTTTTAATTGCAAATATTGTAGTATCTCCTAAAATATTATTTAATGATTTTATAAAAGGATAAAAATTCCCGCCAATATGATATCTTAAATCAATAATTAAACCTTTTATATTTTTTTTTATCCATTTTTTTAATTCTTTATCAACTAATTCAATCATTGATAATTCATCTAGATTATTAACCCCCTTATTATTTGAGCTATAAAAATGATAATAAACTATTCTACCTATTTTCAAATTCTTATCCCAAAAAAATTCAGGTGCTTTTCTAAAACTATTATCTATAAATTTAGTTTGAATAGAAGGAGTTATAATATTACAATGTTTATGATATTCTTTTAATTTTAATAAAATAACTTTTATAAAATTTTCTTTATTTAATTCAGATTCTGTTAATGGTTTCCAATTTTTTCTATATTTAGGTATCCCCTTTTCTAAAATTAAGTTATTAATTAAATTAACTAATTGATTAGTCATTAATTTAATTAATATAAAAAAAATTTATTTTAAACACTATTTTGAATTTCTTTAATTTGATTAAATAATTTTCTTTTAGCGTTACCGTGAGCTTTACTTCTTTGTTTCTTTTTATCTACAGCAACCGACCAACCATCATCTACATCGTTAGAATTGTCTTCAATTTCTAATTGATAATGAATGTTAGCTAGATTCACAAAATATTCCATATTCTTTTTGAAAAAATTCATAAAGTTATCATGACTAATTAGATAATCATTTTCACCATTTCTTCTGGTTGTATCATAGGATTGATATACTGTATCTTCTAGAAATTCAAGATCCTTAAATCTCATTTTGAATGGTTTTTTAATATCTGCTTTATTCAAAATTAATAGCATATCTGAAACAAGCTTCAATACTTGATTAATATCATTAATTTCAACTAAATTAAAAACAACACCATATGGATGAGATTGATAATCAAAACTAATTTTATTAAGTTTATCTTCAGTTACCAAATCATAAAATTGTTTCTTAACATAACCATTATAATCTAATTCTAGATCATAGTTATTTTTTAGAATTTTATCAAAATTAAATTTAAAGAATCTTTTAAAATCTTCTTGTTTAACATCAATAATAAATTTAAAAACAGATTTAGAAATATTATCAACATCAATTTCCATATCAACAGGTTTTTGATAATCATTCATTTTAATTCTAATTGGTAGTTTACAAGAACTTTCTTGAAGTTTAATCAACATAAATTTAACCAATTTTATTAGTTCTTTTTTTGTTTCCAAAATAAAAATTTCAAATTCTACGAAATCTTCTTTGATATCGTATTTTATCTTATCATTAGTAATATTCGATTTTAGGAATGTCATATTTATTATTTAATAATATCCTTATTCCTTTAATTAGAAAAACAATATTTTTTCAATTTTTTATAAAAAATTGATTTTTGATATTATTTACACTTAAAAAAAAAGAGTATATTATTAAATAAATCAATGTTTCTTATTGATAAATATAAAAAATATAGTGAAGGTGTACAGTATCATAAAGAAATTATAGACAGATTACTGAATTCTCCTGACAAAAGACAAGAACATATTGTTAACACTGATGAGTTAACCAAGAAAGATAATATAGATGATTTTATAGATTTTATTCATTCAGAAATGTCAAATGATAATAGTTATACTAACTTTCCTCATGTTCTTTTGTATGGACCTCCAGGTACTGGTAAAGGTAATTTGGTTAATATGCTTTTAGAAAGAATATATGATAAATCTGTGCATCAGATTAAAGAAGTTAAATATACTATTTTAGGATATGGTAATACTAAAACTAAAGTAGATATTAGACAAAGTAATTATCATATTATAATAGAACCTAATAATAATGGTTTTGATAAATATTTAATTCAAGAAATTGTTCAAGAATATGCTAGAAGACAAATGTTAAATATTTTTAAGACTAAAAAAAAATTTAAAATAGTTTTAATTGATTGTGTAGATAATTTATCTTATTATGCACAAGCATCCTTAAGAAGAACTATGGAAAAATATGTTAATAATTGTAAATTTATTTTGATTAATCATCAATTATCTAAAGTAATTGAACCTATTAGAAGCAGATGTTTATGCATTAGAGTTCCACTTCCTTCAACAGAAACAGTATTCGAATCTTTATTTAAAATTGCTAGTAAAGAAAAAATAAATTTATCTTTGAAAGAATATAATAAAATTATTAAAGAAAGTGATAATCAAATTGGAAAAGCAATATGGTTACTTCAATTACACACTTTAAAAATACCTCATCATGTTTATTGGACAGATTACATAGATAAGATTGTTGATATTATATTTCAAATTAACCATAAAATTAATAAAATTAAGTATTTGAATAATATGATGAAAATAAGAAATCTATTATATACTATATTTATTACTAATATTGACACACAAGTGATAATAAAAGAATTAATGGATAGACTATTAGTTAAAGTAGAATCTTTAAATTTAAAATCTAAAATTATAGAAGTTTCTTCTGCTTATGAATTTAGATTAACACTTGGAAAAAGACATATTATCCATTTAGAAGGTTATATTAATACCATTATTTATGTTCTCAACATTAAAAGTAATAAAGTTTTAATTAAAAACTAATTTAAAAAAATATAATTTTTCTTATATCATCATATATGAATAATAATAATGATGATATAATAAAAAAATCTTTAAATAGAGCTTTAGGTGGTGGAGTTGCAGGTGCTTCTGCAATGGTTATCCAAGTAGGTAGTTTAATGTGGTTAAGAACAACTATGAATTATCAATATAGATATGGTACAACTACCAAAGAAGCAATCAAACATCTCTATAAGGAAGGTGGTATTAAAAGATTTTATAAAGGTGTTGGTCCAGCTTTATTTCAAGGTCCTTTATCCAGATTCGGTGATACAGCAGCTAATACTGGTATTATTACTTTATTAGATTCAAATGAAAAAACTAAAGATTTACCTGTTTCTATTAAAACATTTGTAGCATCATCTACTGCAGCTTTATGGAGAATATGTATTATGCCACTTGATACTTGTAAAACAATTTTACAAGTAGAAGGAAATAACGGTATGAGTATTTTAAAAAATAAAATAAGAACTCATGGTGTAACTTCACTGTATCATGGATCTATTGGAGCTAGTACAGCTACCTTAGTTGGTCATTATCCATGGTTTTTCACATATAATTATTTAAATCAAAAATTACCTGAATTTGATTCTACAATTAAGACTTTATTAAGAAATGGTTTTATAGGTTTTTCATCTAGTATCATCAGTGATTGTGCTTCAAATAGTATTAGAGTAGTTAAAACTACTAGACAAACATTTCAGCAACCTATCTCATATATAGATACAGTAAAATACGTTGTTAAAAATGATGGAGTTTATGGATTATTTGGTAGAGGTTTACAAACTAGAATAATTGCCAATGGCTTTCAAGGATTAATGTTTTCTATATTATGGAAATACTTTCAATCTGTAATTAATAAATAAATAACTCCTTCAAACATTTTTAAGTGTCCAATAAAGTTCTGTCCATTCTGTATCTTTTACTACTTTATCTGCCATTTGTTGATAAGAATATCCTGCATCAAAGTCTAGTCTAAATGTATTATCAGGTAGATCATACAAATGTACTTGAATTAAATTATAGATATAATTATCTACCTTTTCTTTCCAATCATTAAAATCTTGTTCTATTTTTGATGACATTTTTTAATATTAATTAAATAATTATAATTAGTTAATTAATTAATAAATCAAATTTTTTATATTAATCATTATCTGAAGAATCAGATGAACTAGTGTCAGAACAGAATCTACAATTACTATTTTTATAGAACTTCGAAACATGCTTATCATTATCGTTATCCAATTCATTCAAGTTTGTTTTCACAATATCTCCTTCCCTATTAGAGTAGTAGACCTTTGTAATCTTATAACCTTTAGTAATTGGAATATTAATCATGTCATGTATGCATTTAAAACAACACTTTGAGTTACCTAGCTTCCCAGAAGGTGTAAACCTAACAACTAGTAAAGATACCTTTAATGGTTTCTTATTAGAAGGCCTGGGATATAACTTGTTAATTGCTGCTCTTTCTGCGTGAATGGTACCTCTAGTATAACTTGGAGGTTCATGATTAATACCAAAACTCAATTCGCTAAAGACCTTTCCCTTTTTCACTAAATATCACGGCACCATGATAGTAGCAACTCCTGGGCTTGACGATCGTCTTGAGCCACCTCGTATGCATATTAGTACTGATTTCCTTAAGTTGAGACATTTTATATTTTATATATGAATTGTATAATTGGATTATATTTTAAATAATTTTCAATTTTTTTTAAATAAGATTTAATCTAATATCTTACATATTTCTATTATTTCCCAAGGAGTATTAACAAAAATCCAATCTATATTTTTATCCATATTATTTAAACTCAATTTAATAAATGCTTTTTTATTATTAGAAATAAATTCTTTAATTTCCTTTAAAATATGATCTATTTTTATATTTTTAATATAATACTTTTGATTATTCCAAATAATTCTTTGATTAACATAATCAACATTAAATGAATAATCTAAAATTAGTTCATAATTATTTTTTATAGCTATATTAATTTTATCAATTAATATATCATTCATTTGTATTAATAAATAAAAGTTTTTTTAAATATTATAAATAATAATATTTAAAATTTATTATGAAGCCAGTTTTCTTTTACATTTTTTCTATAATTATTTAAAATATTAACTGGTTCAGTAATTTTTTCATACAATTTAATATTTGGACTTTCTTCATCATATATTTCTAAATCAATAGAAATATCCTTTTTTTGACTACTAGAATCATAAGTTTTCTTATCAGATTTAGTAGATTCATTATCATATGAATTAGTTGATTCATTATCATTTGATTTAGTTGATTCATTATCATCCGAATCCTCAGAAGATTCATCTTCTGAAGATTCATTTTCTGAAGATTCATCAGAACCATTATCAGTTAATTTTATTTCAGAATCATTATGCTCTTCATCTGAATCATTTTGCTCATCTTCAGAATCATTTTTATCATCTTCTGAATCTTCATCAGAATCTTCATCAGAATCTTCATCAGAATCTTCATCTGATTCATCACAAGCATTTTTACATAAATATTGTTTAGTACCTTTCATTTGAACAATATCAGTATTTTTATTACATAATGAACATTCAGCTGATCTATTATTAGGTTTTTCTTCAATGAAGAGAATATCATTAAGACCATCATCATT
>Ga0209307_1000889_pt1 | contig 19207 bp, 20 predicted proteins | sample COGITO_mtgs_1105_FD_185519 | JGI IMG/M metagenome (GOLD analysis project Ga0209307, IMG submission 185519) | Pelagic marine microbial communities from North Sea - COGITO_mtgs_110530 (SPAdes) (version 2) | ecosystem: Environmental > Aquatic > Marine > Epipelagic ... | reverse complement strand
TTTGAAAAAGATAAAAATAAAAAAAAAAAAAAAATAATCTCTAAAGGCTCAAAATAGGATATTCAGTATTAAAAAACATCACAATATTAATGTCTTTATGGGAGTCCCAGTTTCCGTTATTATAGGAATAAGTCATAAAGTTTTCACGTATAAATCGTTTCAAATTATAGAATCCCATTAATATTTTAACTTGTTTAAAATATTTATCTTTATCAATATAATTATTAATATAATTGTAAAAAAGTATATTAATGGCTTCAAGTCCTATGCATATTCCAAACCATTTGTATCCATCATTATTAGCCTTATGGCGGTGAAAATTACATGCCCTCAAGGCTCTTAATGAATTATCTAATAAATTTTCATATAATTTATATAGATTTTCTGTAGAAATGTATTTTGTTATAAATGTGTGGGATTTGGATAATTCAATAAGCTTCCGTATTTTGAGGCAACTAGTCAATAAAAACCCTATTCCAAGTGGATCATTAGTATAAAGCCGTGATGGATTATCTAAATATTCATGTACTCTTTTAGAAGATGTTTCTAAATAGTCTAATAATATGTGTTTATACACATTATTTGTAGGAGTCGATAATGTATTAATGTTACTTGTTTGTCTCAGATTTAGTATAAGTGTATTAAGTGTTATAAAAACATCTAATGGATCATGACTTATTTCGCTGGTTTGAATAGGAGCTGTTAAAGCTACATTCATTTTGCGAGGATAAGAGAATTCATTTGAGTCATCATGATAGTCCATATTTTTTTCACACAATGTTATCATAAGATGGCATGCTTGATATAAATATCTTCTATCATTTAGATGCTGACTTGCTTTAATTAAACTGTATACCCATTTAGTTATATAATGAAGATATATACCTGGTTCTTTCCCTTGCTCTGCTTTGCCGATTCTTAATCCACCATATATGGGAACCAGTCCTTTAACAGAATGATTAACTAACATTGTTTTTTCATTAGTTAAAGATTTACGCCAATTTAACGATTTATATATTTGTGTAGATAATTTAGTTCCTTCAAATGAACCAAGAGTTATATGGACGTATCTAATATATTTTTTAATCTCTTTCTTACTATGTTTATTATGTATAAGTGTTAATAGACCATAAGAACTTGTCCAAAGATAAGGTGTATATCGTTTATCTTCATTATAATAATCATACATGGTGTAATGTACTAATTTATTATGTGTTACATTAATATTCATTATATTCATTAAATATTTTAGTATTAAATTAAAAAACATTAAAATATTATATTAATTTATAATGCGTAAAATAAGAAAACTTAGAAAAATAAGTCAAAAAGGGGGGTTTTTTGGATTTTTTAAGAGTAAAAATAATAGGACACAAAATAATAGTAAAAAAGCACATATAAGTTTAGATGATGGATGTTATGAAAATCATCGTGGTATGAATTTGCCATTAAATAATAAATCTTGTAAATGTTATTGTTTAGAGAAAAAAGGGCATCAAATAAGTAAACAACTTATAGGTGATACTTACAATAGTTGTTTTAGTGTCAAACACCGAAGTAAAAATAAAAAAAAATGCCCTTCATCAAAATATATTTGGACCCCTAATAAGAAATCATTTAACTTAAAAAAAAAATATGTAAAAAATAAATCATGTTGGGGGAAATAATTAAGTTAAAAGACTAAAATTTTTTTATTGATTATTTATAAATGACTGATTTTAATGATAATGCAGAATGTAATTCTAATAAAATTGTAAGTTTAGATTTTTTGGATAGGGAAGCAGCTTTGTATAAACAATCAAAGGAAAGTCTTAAGAGTAATGGTGAAATTATAGATAAAGTTATAAAAAAAAATACGGAAAAAGAAGTAGAAGAAGTACAGTGTGCTATTAAAAAATTAAATGAAAAAGTGGAAGCTATAATGCAAACTGATTTTGTTAAAGAAAAACAGTCTGTGATTGAAGCATCGCAAGAGCAAATGTCCAGTTCGATTAAAAAGGCCTATGAAGCTTACTTTAAAGTACGAGAATATATTATTAAAAAAGAAGGATTAGATGATGAACAAAAACAAGCATATATAAAAAAATTATACCATAAAATTATAGATAAATTTATGACACCTAAAGAAAAAGCTATGTTTGAAAGACTTGTATCAGGTGGAGGAATATTTATAATGAATAATGGTTTAGATGTAAATCAACTTCTTAATTAATATTTAAATTACTTTCTCTTTTACCAATGATTTTCTTTTTTTCATAACTTCAGTTAATGCATATCCAATTAATATTCCTAATAAAATAAAAATAATAGAATATTTGTAGTAACAGTGACTTATACACGGACCTTTACAATTTATTTCTTTAACAGACATTATATAATTATACTATATTAAAACTTTTAACAAAAAGAAGAAATCATCCATCTCCTGAAAGCTATTTATTTTTGGTTTAGCTTTTTCCTAAAAAGCTTTTTCCTAAAAAGCTAGTTATTTTTGGGTTAGCTTTTTCCTAAAAAGCTAGTTATTTTTGGGTTAGCTTTTTCCTAAAAAGCTAGTTATTTTTGGGTTAGCTTTTTCCTAAAAAGCTAGTTATTTTTGGGTTAGCTTTTTCCTAAAAAGCTATTTCAATTATATTATCTAAAGTATCAACATTATCTGTTTCTCTTATTTGATTTGTCAAATAAGATATCATTGTATCTATTTGATGCGTAATTCTCCATTGTCTTCTGGCAATTTCTTCATCAGATTCTATTTGAGTACCTGTGGAATTAGAACTTACACTACTTACATTTATTAAATTGTGCCTACATACTGGACACGTTGGTTTTTCTTTAACCCAATAGTTAATATTATTTTCAAGAAAAATATGATTACATGGTAATTCTATTAAAGAGTCTCCATCTTTAAATTCTTCCAAACTAATCGGACATTGTTTTTCCTCCATGTCACTATTATAAGTTATATATTTACTATCTTTCAAAACTTCTTCAAGAATTATATTACTATTTACATATGATTCTAATTGTGGCATTTGAGATGGTGGTGAATCTATTATATTTTCAGATAAATGAGTATTATTAATTAGTTGACTATAAAAATGTGTATATGGGTCAGATACAGATGGTGTTAGGTTGGTCATGGTAATATAATTAATAAATACTTTAAATCAATAAATCAATTTTAATACAAATTGAGTATCAATAAGATAGTTCATAATATATCTTAATCCTTAAAAAAATATATTTATTCAAAATTTATTTAAGTATATAGTTACTAAAAAAAGTAAATGAATAAATTATATATATTAAGAATTATAGTTGGTATAGTTTCAGTATTAAGTGTGTCAAACTCAGCAAGAGCAGATGAATTTTATGATGATACTTTTGGTGATGATGATGACTTACAAAATAATAATGCAATGATAAATGTTAGATTATATACAAATTATAGTGATTGTTTTAAACAACAAAATAGCATGTATTATTATCACAAAAATTTTAATATTGAATGCGATTGTTTTAAAATAAATAGTTGTTTTGATACGTTAAAAGATTCTAAAAAATTAGAAGACTATTCATTTAAATATAATAATTATAGTTATAATTTAAATGAGTTAAATTTTACCGATCAGTGCTATATTAAAAATAATGTGTATGTATATAATGAACTAAATATATATCAGTATTGTGGTATTAGAATATTTTTATTTGTATTTGCATTAATAATTATTATTTCATGTATTATAGCTAATTCAAATTTTTTTATGAAAAAAAGAAATAAAAAATACAGACATAATTTAACAAACAAATCTTCTCCGCCAGATTATAACACATTAAATTAACTTAATTTTATATTTTAGTAAATAGTACCAAACTTGCGTCCAAAGTAGCTGCATCTTCTGCTTCTTTCTTTGGAACACTACTATTTGTTAATTTAATATCTTTACGACCTTCACCCGGATAAATATATGCTACCTTTTCTCCATAGAATTTAGGTTTTAAAACCTTTACTTTAAAATGTGTATCTAAATATTTAATGAATGTTTCATCGTTATAATGATAATTACCATAGTAAACAGGGTAAATTCTCAATGTACCATTTTTCTTTAAAATTCTGTGAATTTCTTTAAAGGCTTTTAATAAGTCTTTAGCATTATCCATCCAATAATGAAGGAAATATTGGCTTGTAATGGTATCATAATAATTCGATTTTAAGTTAGTTTTCATTATACTAACACTAACAAAATTAGGGTCATCCATAGGAAAAGTGTAAAGATCAAGTCCTGTGGCATTATAGTTCTTTTTGATTAATTGGTAAAGAAGGGCATTTTTATAAACGTGATTTATGCCACATCCTATATCAAGAAATTTCTTATATTTTAAATAGTTGAACACACTATCTTTATTAGATTGTCCTGATTGACTTGAATTAGATAAATCAGGAAATAAATGTTTAACATAACTTTCAATCCCACGGCCAGTCACTGGAGCAGTATTGCATTTAATATCTTTATTTTTTACGACATCGCAAGCTGCCCAACTACGACTCAACTTATGATTAAAATAAATCATTATATTTTGTTTAGTTTGGTCTAACCATGATATTTTTTTAGTTTGTTTTTTCTTTTTGAGAAGATTATTATTTTTTTTAGAGAGTTTAGTCATTACTATTATTCATTATTTTTTATTTAAAATAATTTATTTAAATTTAAAGAAAAAAATATATTAGTTTTGTATATGAGTGAAGCATTCTACAACGCAAAAAATTTAACAGTTAGTAATGGCTTTGTTAGAAATCCTAATAGATACTACTTAGAAGAATATTTTTATCAAAGACCAGCATTAAACGCTGTTGCTACAGCCCCATTAACTAATGCTGAGGCAAGTCATCCTGATAATACTGCAATTATTTTAGCAAGAGGATTAGCAAACAGAAATTTTGAAGTTTTAGGAACAAATGCTTTATGCACATTTAATCCTGAAGGTGGTATAATAATTACTACTGCTGGTGCTGATGAACGCCAAGCAATTATTGCACCACATATTGATTCTAATCAAAGCTCATGGACTTCAACAAAGTGGGGATCTGATAATCAAGTTGAATGGGAATGTGCTATAAGATTACCAGCAATTGATAATCAAAAGGTATGGGCTGGTTTAAAATTAACAAATGATCAATTATTAGTTACAGATCCTGATCAAGCATTTTTTAAATTTCAGACTGATGATGATGAAACTGATAATAATGAAGCATTTACTGATTTTAGTAAATTACATTTTATTTACAGTAAAGCTGGAACTGATTATATTTCACAATTACCAATAAAAGTGGCTGAAAATACTAATTATAAATTAAGAATAAGTATAGATTCTTCTCGATATGTTAGAATATTTGTAAATGGTGTTCAATATAATATAACTACAACTGCAGGCTCTACTGGTGGAACAACAGTTACTGCTGGAACAACATCGTCAAAACAAATGGAAGACAACATAGATTTTATTCCATATATAGGAATAGAAGCTGGTGCTGATGCTGCTGAAGCCTTACATGTATTTTATCAAAAAATGAGCAGAGCATTACCTAAAAATCTTTGAAAAGGTTGACCAAAAAACCAGTTATTTTTTGATCTAAACTTTTTTTTTTAAAAGTTTTGGTTAAAATTGATTTTTTTATAATTTTAAATCATATTAATAAAATATGCTCATTTACATTGAAGGAAACATAGGCACTGGTAAATCCACATTTGTTGATAAACTATCATCATATTTGCCTAATCTAACAGAGCTTAATGTAGATCCAAAGATGATTTTAGAACCAGTTGATGAATGGCTAGAAACAAAAGATAGTGATGGACAACATATTCTTCAAAAATTCTATGGAGACCAGACAAAATGGGCGTTTACATTTCAAATGAATAGTTTTATTAGCAGGGTTAAACGAATTCAAGATGAAATGTTTCGTGATGATAACGGAAAAGAAAAAATGGCTTTTGTAGAACGGTCTATTTATACTGATAGAAATTGTTTCGCTAAGCTATGTCATGAAAGCGGTAAAATGACTTCATTGGAATATGATATTTATTGTAAATGGAATGATTGGCTATCAGAACAATTTAACGTTAGACCAGATGTCTATATTTATTTGCGATGCTTGCCAGAAGTAAATGACCAAAGAATTAAAGAGCGAGCAAGAAGTAGTGAAGAAAGTATTCCACTTGAGTATTTGGAAGCACTACATAATAAGCATGATGAATGGATGGAATTTGAAAAGGATCATGGTATTCCAGTCTATGTTATTGATGCCAATAGAAATTTTAAAGATCCGGTCGAAATGGATAAAATTTTTGAAGAATTGATGGTGTTTTTGAAGACAATTGTAGATAAAAAATAAATTATTAGATAAAAATAATAAATTATTAGATAAAAATAATAAATTATTAGCCAAAGACATTTCTATCGTTGCTGTGAACAGATCTTAACCTTGAAAACATTTTTGTATTAATAGTACCCTCTGTTTTTTTTAATTTATATATCAACGGATTATTATCATGGTCTAATCCATTTTCGCATTCTTCAACCAATTCACCCATCATTTCTCCAGCAACCGGGGCATTTTTAAATTGATTACCACTTGTTCCAATAGCCATATAATAACCAGCTATTGAGCTTTTATCATAAATAGGTGTCCAATCATCGGATACATCATATGTTGATACAGCGTATTGTTGATTTTTAGAATTTGGGATTTCAAGTTCTGGAATTCTAAGAGCTGCACGACACATTTGATTAAACCATAAATCGCTATTATGTGTATCCATATGATCTAAATCATCTTCCCAAACCCGAGGTTCACAATCAGGCTCGGTTGATCCAATCAATATTTTATTTCCAACTTCTGGTCTAAAATATAAGCCACTATCAAGGTCAATAACAATTTTTCCTTCTTTATCTATATTATATCGTCCTTTATCATATTGGGTATAGGCAACTTCTCGCCTTAATGGACGGCAACTAATTTTGCTATCATTTATTATATTATTTGATTTAAAAGCCATAGTATTTATGTGTGTTGAATATGGACCACCACAATTAATAACAATAGGACAATCTATTTTTTCATTGTGTTCTTTAGTAATTCCAGAAATTTTATTTATACCATTTAAATTGTTTATATTTACTCCAGTTATTTTAGAATTAAAATGATAGTTTACTCCTAATTCTTTGGCTGCATGATACACATTTAGTGTTGCGAGAAGCGGATCGCCAACATAGCCAGTTTCAGGAAAATACACTGACCCAGTAATTCTATTATTAATATCTGGATATCCAAATCGTGGGTCTTCTATATGTCGTGGATAATATGTGTTTTGGATATCCAACCCCATGTGTTGGGTATGCAATTCTGTTTCCCAAAAATTTAAATCACTGAGCGGTACCCCAACTTTTTTCATTAATTTACACGAATTATCTAAAAAAGCATCTGAATTTTTACTTCTTAAAAATAAAGCCCCGCATTTATTTAGTTTAGCATAACCATTTGGATCTTTATAACCAATGTGATCTTCCCAACTATCCCAATAATGATATCCTTCCCATGAAAACTTAACACTATCTAGCAGCGAATAATACATTCGGCAAATTCCACTTGAATAAGACGTTGTACCATAACCTGGTGCAGGTCCGCTATCATATACATTTACTTTAAAACCTTTTCTAGCCAAACTGAATGCAATTGAATTGCCAATGATTCCGGAACCAATGATAGATACATCAGCCGTTTTTTTTATAGAATTCAAAATATTCATATTAAGTTATATAATTAAATAACTTTTTTTATAAATCAAATTTTTTATATATATATTAAAATGTCTAAACCAATATTAATAGTCACTTTAGGTCCAACTGGTTCAGGAAAAAGTTCTCTTTCTGATAAAGTTAAAACATATTTAGTTGAACAAGGATTATCTTCTGATTTAAAGTTGAATTATGAAACTGTATCAGTATTAGTTGATGATTTAGTAGAAACAAGTACAAAATATAAAAGTGATGTTTTTAAAATTTTATGGACACATTTAAATCCTAGTCCTAGTCCTAGTACTAGTCCTAGCCCTAGTCCTAGTGAATCTCTTACTGAGGAAAATTATGTAAATTTATTTTTTGGACAAGATGCACAAACTAAAGCAAAAAGTAATTTTGCAGGGTTTAAAGAAAATGATAAGACAAATATACAAAAATTAATGTCACTTATTGAGGACCCCACACCTGAAATAAGAACTGAGTTTACAAAAGCATACTTTAATGCACGTGAATTTTATACCTGTAAACCCCATTTAAATATGGGGACGGAAGAATCCCCAAGACTTATAAACGTAGATTGTACATCAGACCCTCCTAATGGTAGGCCACCATATAAAACACAAAGTTGTACTGAAGATTTACCTTTAGAAGGAACATGTTCTGAAATAAATAATAATGAAATGACACAAGCATTTGCTGATAAAAATAATGTAGTATTTGAAACAACAGGAACTTATTTTCCTTTCTGGTTATTTCAGGTTTATGGAACACAACTGAATAATTATCAAATAGTATTTGCATGGACGTATGTTGAATTGGAAGAACTTAAAAAAAGAATAAAAACAAGAGCTAAAAAACAAATATCACAGTTTTATTTTATTAATAAAGATTTATTTAAAATTGTTAAAGAATTAACCGAAACCAATTACTTCCCTGAGGGTGAAGGAGTGCGATTACCAGATATAACTGCTTTAGATTTATTAATTAAAGATATATCTAATGTTTTTAATAATGAAAAAAAAAATTTTAATGCAAACAGAGATGAAGATTTTTTGAGATTTATGACAGAAGGTGGTTATACTGCTGATAATATAAGCAAAATACGATATTTAGTATATGATAATAACAATATTGCACCTAAAAATCCTGTATATGATAATTCAGTTGAGTCAACTGAAAACAATAATTATAATTATTATGGAACCAGTGAAGGAACCAGTGAAGGAACCAGTGAAGGAACCAGTGAAGGAACCAGTGAAGGAATAAGATACGAAAGCAATGGAAGTAGTCATAGTAATAATGGTTCAACAGAATCCAAGTATACAAGAATTAAAGAAAGAATTGAAGATAGAAATATTAATCATCCTTTAATTGGTGGAAGAAGAACTAAACTTAGAAAACGTAAAAGAAACAGAAGACGCACTAAATATAAACGAAAAAAATCAGTTAAAAGAAGAATAAAACGAAACAGAAGAAAATCAAAAAAAAAATATAATTAATTATTAATGTTCCCTAAATTTCACACTTACACTTTAACCAATGGGTTAACCATTTTATTAATTCCTATAAAAGATATTAAAACTGTAGCAACCAGTTTAACATTTGATGTAGGGTATTTAGAAGAAACCAAAGAAAATGATGGATTAGCACATTTGGCCGAACATATTGTGAGTAGATTTATAACAAACCATACAACCGTTAAAAAACTTAAATCATCTGGACATTTTGTTTATACTAACGCCCATACCAATCATTTTAAAACAGAATATCATATTCACAGTTCCACTAAATTTTTACCAAATATATTAGATGCCTATTTGCCTTTATTTGATTTTAATCATACAGACAAACATATTTTCAATAAGGAATTAGGGGCTGTTATAGTGGAATTAAAACAAATTATATCTAATAAAGATAAATATATTTTCTATAAGAATATGCCTGAATTAATATTTGGTTCTAATCATATATTAGTGAATGACCCTATACCAGAAATAAAAAATTTAGTTAAGAAAGGTGAATGTGAATTAGTGAGTTTTGTTAGACAATTTTATAATCCATCTAATGCTGTGCTAACAATTGTTGGAAATATAGATTTAACTAAAACATTAAAACTTATTAAAACACGGTTTAATCCTATAAATAAAGGGCAACTAAGACCAAGGCGATTTCTAAAAGTGCCAAACTCTAAGACTCCCCACTACAATTTTGAAGTGTCTAAAACAAGCAGGTTAAATAATTTGTATCTTACATTTACGTGTAATACTATAAATCAAGGGAAAAATGTAGCAATTATCCATGTTCTAAAGAAAATACTTGTTGAATTAAATGATACAAGTATACTCTTTGCACGGCTTAGGAGTAAATTGGGTGTTATTTACAGTCCAAAAATAATGAAGTTTATTAATGAACACTATGGATTGTTTATCATAAGTTACAATATAGAAACGCATAATTATGATAAAGGATTTAGTGAGCTTATAACTATATTAAATGAATTAAAAGATGATAAAGTAGATGAGAATTTATTTAATTTAGCAAAAGATAAAATCTTGTTTGAGATTTCGCAACATAAATATAATTACACACCACAAGATTACTTAAAATATAGTGACTATATTTTACAAGAACGTGAACTTTTTACGCCTCTTGAATTTTATAACAAATATACTAAACATCTTACACTCAATGATATTAGAAAATGGTGTAGGTCTGTATTTACTAAAAATAATAGTTATTTGTGTATTGTTGGAGACAAAGATGTATTTAAAGATTCTTCAATGAAAGAACTAAAAAAATTAGGTTAATATTTTTTTGGTGGAGTAGCCATGTATTCATTTGATATAGTTTTTCCGGTTTTATGCAAAACATACTCCTTTATAAATGGAAACATATTAATAAGTAAAATAGAGAATTCATGCCCCCAATATCCATAACTGTTTCCGCTGACATGACCAACTTGTCTCATTATGTTATTAACAAATGTATCTACATTTACATTAAAAATAGTATTTTTAAGATATTCTGTGTTTTCGGTTAAAACGGCACCTGGCATAATATTAAGTATATCTATTTTATAGTTATATTTTTCATATTCTTTTAACAAAGAATTACTTTGAAAATATCCGAATGCGTTTGATGCTTCATATACCGATAAATAGGGTACACTTATTTCGCCTCCTAATATTTCTCCAAAACCATAGGTTGGAACTATGCACTGTGCAGTAATATTTATAATAGTATTATGTTCGGAACGTTTAATAAAATATGGTATAACAAGACGGATGAGTTGTGATTGCACTATAGTTCCAACTATAATAGTATCATTAATAAGTTGTTCGGGCATTTGATGAAAAGGAGCCCACGCAGAACGGTGTGCTACATTATTAACTAGCGCAGATATGTTTCCACCTATTTTATCAACTCCATCTTTAATAGAATCAAAAAAATTGGGTTGATAAGCTTTGCGAAAATCCTTTTCAATAAATAGTATTTTAATATGTGGATACAACTCTTTCAATTCTTGTATAACTTTTTCAGTTCTTACTGACCCTATTAAGAAAAGATTGAATCCTTCTTTAGCAAATTCTTTAGCAAAATGATAACCTTGACCACTTGATGCACCCGTAATCATAGCATAACTATTTTCTCCATATCTTTCAAGTAAATTTATTTTTCGCATCATAAAATGCCTATGAAGAAATCTAAGAGTGTAAAATAAAAATAGTAGTAACTGATATACTACTATTATATAAATAAATTGTTTTATCATATAAATAAATTTTATCATATAAATAAATATTTAGATTTTTAATTTATTGATTGAGACCAATTGATATATTTATTGTCGGCACAATAATTTATGATTTCTTTCATCTCGTAATAATTTAATACTATATTAGATGAATCACCTTTAGTTTTCATATCCTTTTTGGATAATTTATTATTAGACATCATTTCACCTAAATATTCAACTAGTTTTAGACCATAATCATAATCACTTTTAAAAGGACCTTTTAATACAGTTATTATAGACTTAATATGGATTTGATTGTTATAATAATATCTTACCATTTGATAATCATTTGTATATCTAAAATGTCGATACGTATCTACAAAATATTTTTCTTCATCTGTGAAAGCATGTTTAACCGTTTTAAACATAGGATCATCTGTTTTAGAATGTTTCTGTTTTATTTTAGGTGTAATATACATTTCAGCATGTATTAGTTTTTTTATGTTTTCATGAGGCATATTTAATGAATCAAATAAAACAACTGAAAATTCAATTTCTTTTAAATCATCAAATACAGATTCATACAGGCTTTCAATATATTCACACATTTCAGTATTATATTTAGAACCCATACTAATATATAAATTTCTGTATCCTGCTTCCCATATTTCTTTTATTTTATCATACTGTAGATAATCTGTTTGTGTAAAATAAGCATCTATTACAAACCAATCTTGTAATATACAATTTGGAATCCTATTAGGAAAATGAGTGCTCATTAGTTATAATGAACTTAAAAATCTTAAATCAATTTATCAATTTTAATTATATTAAATCACTTGAATGACTATATTTATTTTGTAGCAAATTGTTCATAAAAAATATTTCATTTTGCTGTTCAAATATTAATTTATTACAAAAATCTATCAAATAAGAATGATTTGTATGTAACAATAATCGTTTGCTCATATCTATTGCCACCTGATGATGTGGTATCATATGTTCTAAATAACTTTTAACTGTTATTTTCATATGTTCCATATGTTTAGAATGATCATCAGGTTTAAAAAAAAGTGGATTGCATGGACCTTCTTTGGATCTAGACATTATAGGTTCAAATATATCTAATTTTGTAGGATATTCAGAATATGAAAATGAATCATCACTAAAAACAGTTTTTGATAATCTTTTTAGAATCATTTTCATTTCCCATATTTCGTATTCTTGTTTTCTTATTATATCTCTACATAAATGTAATATTTGTGGGTTATTTATATTTGGTATAAGTAAAATAGACATATCTATAGCAACTTGATGATGTGGAATCATATGTTCTAAATATTCTAAATCAGTTAATGTATCAGTACATGGATTGCTCATTATTATATTAGTATATTAATATATTATTCTATTAATTTACTAAAATTATTAGATTTTCCATGATAAATAAGAAACGCAAGTAATCCTATACACACATCAATTAATAAAGGAATCCATGCATTAGAATATAATTTTTTATTATTTGACAATGCCATTAAACCAAATAATAAATAGTTAAATCCATGAACTGGTCTTAGTGAATTCCACCATATTTTAGAACCAAATACTTCACGTCCGGTTGTCCTACTATTTGTAGCATAAATATAAAAAAATCCTAATGCAGGTATAATTAGTAATATACCCATAACCTTAAGATACATTAAATTATTTAATGAATTAAGTTTTTTTGCTACATACACTAAAAGAACACGTATTCCAATACACAAAAATAAAAATAAAATAAATCGTTTTTGAATCGTATTCATTATAATATAATTATTTTTTAATGGTAGTTAATTGTTTTAATTTTTTATTCAATTTATTATTCTTAAAACGTATACTTTTTAAGAATAATATCATATGCTTTCCCCCTATCTTTATATTCATCTAGCAATATTCCAACAATATTAATAATAATAGTATACACATTTACTTCTGTATCTTTAAACACATATTCCAATATATATACCATTTCATCTAAATCTTTATCATGAATAAACTTACTCATTTTAGAAACATCATTTATTGCCACCCATTTAGATTCGCGCATATCTGGATACTTTATAACAATTACATCTTCCACCGATGAAGACACTTGAACCAACGTATCAGTACTTTTTTGCACATCTGTAGAATCCACAGTTGAAGTTCCATCATCTATTGTAAACATGTCTTTAATTTTATCGAATGTTGCTTTTTTAGATGCAATAATATCTTTAGTATCTTTAGTATTACTAAAACTCCAACTTTTAAAGTATTTATCTGTTGGTCCTTTACCATCATCATCATATTTCACTAATTTACCCAATTCTTTGTATACACCTTGAATATCTAATTTATCAAACATAGCTTTACGACTTTCTTTAGAATAGGCATGATAAAATGTATGCATCCGTTTAGCAATAATACTTTTAACAGTATTCATTTGATATTCGGTTAAACTAATATTACCATGTTTTACCATAAGACCAAGAATATATTTAAGTTTTTTAGATGAATCACTCTTTTTATGTTTGAAAGAAATCATACTTTCATCAATATCAGGATAACTTTTAAGCAATCTATTAGATACGTGTTTAATAAGATTATTTTCACATGGTTTTTTAGTTTCACTTTTATATAACATTTTCATAATAGAGATTACAACTAATTTTTGCCATTGCCATACAGTAGTCAGTTTTTTAGAAATTTCAACAGTTTTAAGTGTCATAGCTTTCTTTTCATCAGCATCAATCTTTTCTAAATCTTTTGTGATAATATATTTTGCTAAAAGTTTTACACATCCACATAGGGTATTCTTTTTAAAGTTTGGCTCAGCTACACTCCACAAACAATATGGAAACATATCAATAAGATTTCTAAGAATCCAGAGATCTTTTGTTTCAAAGGCATTCATAGTTGGAACATGCGTTGGATAATAACTAAGAACTTGCCAAATATTAGACAACGGAGTAGTACCACTAGCACACATGGTAAAGATGTAACCAATTAGATTTCTCATTGCTATAACTGTGAAATCAGTTTTATCAGTAGGCATACTTGATAAACGTGATTTTATATTTTGAGCTAATGAAATAAACATTGCTATAAGGAAATATGTCAAACTGGTTGAACCACCACTAATATTTCGTGATCTATTCATTACTGCTTCTTTCACCATACGCCGAAGAAGTAGTCTATATTTAGCCACTTCAGGATTATTAACTTCATCAATCCATTTAAAATAACGCGGATCATCTAACTCTGTAAAGTGTTCTAGAACAGCAATTGGAATTGATGAATATGTTTCGGTTTCACCACACAGAAGAGATACTACACCCTTAAAATCGTGAGATATATCTTTTTCGTCTATTTGTTGTCCTAAAACAGATACAGTACAGCCATCAAGCTCGCCGCAAGTAGGATGAAATCCAACTATAGGTTGTTCTGGTCCAGTAAAAGAATTAGATGCTACTTTATCCAACATATCAATAATCATATGATATGATTCTTCTCTTAGTTGCCCGACAATAAAGGTATCAATATCTTCCAGATAATTCCAAATATCTTCATTAGTCATATCATTCACAACCTGAACATTATCTTTAATAAGTTCTTCCCTCAAAGCATTATCTAAGGCTTTAGATGCAGCCTTAGAGGAAGCTCCGCCATCATATGTGATACCAATAATAGTACGAGTTAAATTCTTGAGAATAGAATTAGCCTTCAATTTTTTAATTGTATGTTTCAATTCATCTACTTCTTTTTTAAGTTCTAAGGAATTATCGCCGTCAAATTGCTTCCTAACCATTTTACCAAGTTTAGATTTAAAATCTTTACTATATGTTTCTTGTTTTTCTTTTAGAGATTTTAGACATGTTGTCTTAAAGGTCTTGAATTTATCTTGTGTCATACATGTAGCCATTTGGATAAAGAGTTCAGTCACATCATCCTGTTTTTCAATGAGAGTACTAAAATCAAGACTTTCAATGAGAACATCAACGTCTGCTTGTTTAACTACTCTAGAATCAAATGTTAAACAATCACATCTTACAGGAAATGGAGATTCATTAGTAATAATCTGTTCGACCATAGTTGAAGGAAACTCTTCGCCAAAGTTGTATACCTTATTTCCTTCTGTGCTTGCACCAGAACCAGATCTTAGCCATCGAATACCTCTTATCCAATAATATTTTCCAGTATTTCCTGATTTTGCAAGAATTATAGATTTATGATTGGCATATTTTGTGAAAGACAATTTAATATTTTCGAGTTTATCGAGTATATTATCATCACTTGAAATATCTACACTTACAATCATTAGACACGTGATTTGCATATCATTAGTAATCAGTTTGGCACAATCTTCACTAAACAATTTAGAACTTTCTTCAGTAAAATGAAGCACACAAAGCTTACTTTTATCAATCTTCTTTACCAAGTTGTTAACTGTTTTAGTTGCTGGTTTAATAGAACCATTAGAAACAGCTTTTGGATACTGATCTGTACTAAACAACGCTGGATTAAATTTATTTGAAGCATTACTTGCAGCATTACTTGCAGCTGCACCCGTACATATAATATTACCAAGATAGTCCATAACAATACTATTTTCTATATCCACTATTTCAGAACTAGGTGTAATAAATTGAAACACACTTTTATCTGGTACATCTACACCATTTGATGTAGTAGTTCCAATTGTTTCAATTGGCGCTTCAACCATATCATATTCTTCTTCAACTATCGTTTGATCGGCATATTCAAAGCATCTTTTAGGAAGATTACATGTTATTTTACTAGACGTATTATATTTTCGTGCATTACCACTGTTATCATTTTCAGGAACACACGTATAAGGTGTCACTTTAATTTGACCGCGACCGTCACTTTGCACTATTACTGACGCAAGAGTAGTATTTTGTGGTCCAAGAATAGCTTCTGTTTGTTGAAATGGCATCACATAAATAGTATTTGTACATGGTGAATAACAACATGAAGAAGGCTTTTGATATGTATAATCAGCCGACATAAGTGGTGTGCTTTGATAACCAATACCACCGACTATAAAATTACACGGCTCTTTTTTATTACTAATTTTGATACTTTGTGTAAAATATGAACCATGATGACAATCGCCCGAATGTGTCAAGTTGAAATTACCTCTGTTACTATAATTACAACTTTCACCTGTACGAGACCATGCCACAAAATCTAAATATTGCTTTCCATTTTTATATGTCATCATAAAGAATACACAATCATCGGATAGCATAATTGGTTTATCAAGAATTTCTATATTCAAACTATCAATTTCTTCTGCCGAAAATCCAAGCACATTTTTAATATTTGAATATTCTCTAAAAGCTTTTATATTTTCTTGTGCAAACAGTGCAGAATCTGTGGCACTAATAAGATTAGTGAAATAATCATCATCGGGTTTAACAAATTTATAAAAGGAACCATTATGTTTAAATATTATATGACCGTCTATTGTCGGATGTGCTACATCAGTATCATATCTTTTCAAAATATCTATAATAATGTCATCTGTATTCGCATGTGGAACACAAATAATACTATCTTTAATTTTAGAACAAAGTTCTTTGATGTGTGTTTGGTTTGTAACTAATGAAGCCATGATGTGTACTATTAATAATAATTTTATTTTTAAATCAATTTTAAACTTTTGAAAAAGTTTTAACAAAATACTATTAAACTTTTGAAAAAGTTTTAACAAAATACTATAAAACTTTTGAAAAAGTTTTAACAAAATACTATTAAACTTTTGAAAAAGTTTTAACAAAATACTATTAAACTTTTTAAAAAACCTTTTTATTAAAACCTTTTTAGAAAAAAGGTTTTAATAAAAATCTTTATTAATATTAATAGTATGACTAAAACTATAGGTTCAAGAGCCGAAGTATGGCATGGAAACGCTAAAATGACAAGTGGGCGTTTAACTAAAGATAATTTGCATAAAAATAAATTAGGGCGTATTGTAAGTAAAAAGAAATCATTAAAACATTCTAAAGATCCAAATAAGAATCCGCTTCTTAAAGGTGGATTACAACAAAAAAAAGGCTCAAACACATTTGGACCGCTTAATTCTAATAAAGCTAATAAATCTTTAAAGGCTAATAAAGCTAATAAATCTTTAAAAGCTAAAAACAATAATAAATCATTATCTAATTTTTTTATGAATCTAAAAAATAAATTAAAGTTATAAGTTAATAAATTTTAGGTTAATTAATAAGGTAAACCCCAAACAAGGTCAATATAATACCTATAACACGTATAAATGTAATATGCTCTTTAAACACGAAGGTTCCAATTAAAAGCACAAATATAGTGCTTAAAGCTCTAATGCGTGGTAAAATAATAGTTGCATCATTATATTTTAAGAGTTGTAAATAACTAAATTTAATAATAAACGAATTTAATACTAAAAATACTATAAAATATTTTAATTTCTTGGGCATTTTTGTTATATTTTTTTTAAGATTAGTTATATATTTACTATTAAAACAATACGAATATGCTAAATACAATAATACTAATCCTGATATTAATAAATTGAGTATAATAATAATATCAGTTTTATCCAAAAATTTAGTAAGTTCTTTTGTAAAAAAAATTGGCAAACTCCATCCTAAAGATACAATTAAATATAAAAATAACATATTATATTAATTTATAATATTTAATGATTTGTTTTTTAGTTTCTTTCTCTTTATCTTTGTTATATAAAGAGCTAAGTTTACATACTTTTTCAATAAATGTCTTATCTAATTCATGAGTTTTTAATATAGGTATTAGACCTTTATTTAATGATTTAATATTGCTATAAATATAATCGGCTGTATAAATATGATTATCTGAAATACCAAGTTCATTAATACTATTAATTAGTTTGAGATTCAAATATTCAAATGATATTTTGTTTATCATAGTAGAATAGTTTAGTTTGTTGAATTTATTATAACTTGTTTTATCTAATGAATTTATTAGATAAGAAGGAATATTAATTTTTATAAAATCATTATAATTACTTAAATAAAAGTGTTGATTGATATATATATCTTTATCTAATATATCACTTTCACAAAAATTCGTGTATATTTGGGAAATTATTTTCAGTTTTTGTTCATCACTACATTTACGGTTGTTTATAATAAAACTTTGAAAATTTTCATATAATAAATAACCTATATTAGCTTTATCATACTTAATAATATCAGAAAAATCTTTATAGTAATTATTTAATATTTTATCTGTAGCTTCATAGCATGTATAATCTAATGATTTTTTATCATAATTTTCAATTGTGTTTATTATTTCGTCTTCACTAAGATTATTTATATTATAATTGAATAAATATTCCATAAGAACGATAACACGCCTAAAATCTAGCTGTGATGTTTTAGATATATGTAGTTTTATATCATCCGATAAATCCAAATGTTCATTAATACAAATTTTAGTTATAAATTGTTTTATTGTATTTCTAGCTGGTTTATTTATTTTTATATAAAGAGATTTCTTTTTTAATGTATCTATGCGTTTATTTATACTATTAGTAGTACATATAAAGGGTGAACTAAACTCTTTTGTATTGTTAATTATACTTGTTAATTCTTTAATAGCTCCTTTTTC
>Ga0209307_1000881_pt1 | contig 19265 bp, 17 predicted proteins | sample COGITO_mtgs_1105_FD_185519 | JGI IMG/M metagenome (GOLD analysis project Ga0209307, IMG submission 185519) | Pelagic marine microbial communities from North Sea - COGITO_mtgs_110530 (SPAdes) (version 2) | ecosystem: Environmental > Aquatic > Marine > Epipelagic ... | reverse complement strand
TTCTAATTTTTCTAAATCTTGTTTATGATACATGCCCATAACACCGTCTAAATCTTGACCAGGCCAGCCAAATTTATTAGGTTTAGAACCTGTTGCAATAATTAGTTTATCAAAAGAAAGTGTTTCTCCTTTTCTAAATTCTATCTGTTTTTCATGAGGATGGATATTGCTAACAAAACCCTGTTTTAATTGGATATTGTTCTTCTCCCAAAACCAATTTTCATAAGGTTGGGTATGCTCAAATTTCATATGTCCCATGTAAACATACATAAGTGCGGTTCTAGAGAAAAAATATTTTGATTCAGCAGAGACGATAGTTATTTTATTATTGGAATTCTTTCTAATATGCCTTGCAGCAGTTACTCCTGAGATTCCGTTACCAATAATTACAATATGTTCCATGGTCTAACTTGTTCTTATTTATGTCGCTGGTCAAGTTAAGAACTTAATTGGGAATCTCTAATTTATTTAAATTTAGAATCATTATAAATAATTTCTTATATAGTTCTCTTCTGAATACATCATAAAAAGTAGAAAATGGCTTTATTATATTTTGAAGTCTAACGCAGTATATTTTAACAAAAAGAACTATTTTTATACACATCTATGAAAATAATTAAACTCTTTTTTTTACTAATAATTACGCTGACTTTTTCATGTAAAAGTCAGACAAAGAAAGTCAACGGAGTTAGTTTTGTGGCCTCTAGAGATTCTATTAGTAAAGAACATATAAACCCAGTATTAAAGTCTCAAAGTAATTTTGTTGCGCTAATGCCTTATGGCTTTATAAAAGAATTAGCAACACCTGAAATAAAATACAATACATACAGACAGTGGTTTGGAGAAACTAAAAATGGTTTGTTGCAATACGCAAAAATTTTTCAGAAAGAGAATATACGTATTATGGTGAAACCACATATCTGGGTTTGGAAAGGTGAGTTTACAGGAAATATAAAAATGAGTTCTGAAGAAAACTGGAAAATTTTAGAAAAATCATATAGTCAATATATCTTAGCCTACGCAAAAGCTGCGGAAGATTTAAACGCAGCTCTATTTTGTATTGGTACAGAATTAGAACAATTTATTACAAATAGGCCTAAATATTGGCATAAACTAATTTTAGAAATTAGAAAAGTATATAAAGGAAAGCTAACCTATGCTGCAAATTGGGATGAATATCATCTTCATGAAATATGGAATGATTTAGATTTTATTGGCATTGATGCTTATTTTCCTTTAAGTGAAAAAAAATCACCTACAATAGCAGACTATGAGTTGGGTTGGAAATCGCACAAAGCTGCAATTTTAAAAGTTCAACAACAATTTAATAAACCCATTTTATTTACAGAATTTGGTTATCGAAGTGTAGATTTTAATGGCAAAAAACCTTGGGATTCTAAGCGATTAAAAGGTGCTGTAAATTTAGATGCTCAAGCAAACGCTTTGCAAGCAATACACAATCAATTTTGGAAAGAAGAATGGTTTGCTGGTGGTTTTGTTTGGAAATGGTTTCTTAGTCATGACAAGGTTGGTGGAGAAAAAAACAATAGATTTACACCTCAAAATAAACCTGCAGAAGAATTAATTAGAAAATTATATGGTCTTTAAAAAAATAGTATTCTTTCTTACTTGTATTTTAATTTTCTCTTGTTCAAAAGATACAGATATTTCTGTAGCTAGAAATTTACAAGAATATATGAATGAAAATTTAAACGTTGAAGAAAATGCAGTTTTTGCTTGTGCAGCAAATGCATCGTCCAATACTAGTTTAACATATATTTTCTATTATCCTGAAGCAGGTGCCTCAGATATAAGATATTATGAACTGACAGACGTTTCTTTAGATAAAGACAATTTTATAAATTATAGAAGAGAAAGTCTAGGAAGTGAAATGACTTTTGGTAATAAATTAGGGCGTTTTTCTAGATCTGGAAGCTCTGAAAACTGGTGTTTAGTAACCTATAAGATTAATGGAATATTACGAATTTCTGACCCTATTAAATTAAATAATACTTCTAAACCCACCGCATACTCTAATGATGTTCTTATAAACTATAAAACAACTCTAGAGCCTAATTTTACCTGGGAAGATAGTACAACAAACGAAAGTGTTAATTATTTTCAAATACTTACAGACGAAGCACAAGACTTTATTTCAGGCACTTATACCGAAGACACATTTTTTCAATATTATGATGAGACAAATGTTACCTTAAATATAAACGATACAACCCCCTTAGAATTGGTAGCAGACGAAATATATAATTTTACAACGCTCGGTATCGGTGACGATAATTGGGTAAATATTATATTAGAAGAGCAGTTTATTCCTCTAAACCTTAAGGAATATGTAGCTTTAAATTCTGAAAGGGAATTAGATACTTTATTAGCTTTTGCAGGAAATGCAAATGGTAATAAACAAGAAACATACATCTATTTTTATCCTATTGAAGGTGCGTATGAATACCGATATTATGAAACTGAAAACGAAATGGCAGATCCAACAGAATTCGCAAATTATAAAAGAAGAAATCTTTCACATATTCCAAAGTTTGGAGGTAAATTAAGACGCTTTTCAAATACTTCTTCAGATGAGTTGTGGTGTTTGGTAACCTACCTTTCAGATGGTAAATTACACATATCACCGGCAATAAAAACAAAAAATTTAACAAGAACTACTGTTTGGTCTACGGATATTGATCCTATATATCCAGAAGTTTTAAAACCAGTTTTTACTTGGTCAGACACCAGTTTTGCTGAAAGTGAACAATATTTTCAAGTTTTTACTCAAAATGATGATGTTTTTCTTTCGGGAACTTTTACTACTGAAACTAAATTTCAATATTATAATGAATCGAATGTAGTTCGTAAAATTCACCCAGATACACCACCTAGTTTAGTTATAGATGATACGTATAAATTCTATTTATACGGTTTAAGTGCTGATAATTGGGTGAATTTAGTAATTCAGAAATCATTTACAGCAGAGTAAATATGAAAGTATTTGTAGCAAAATTAGCTTCTTAATATTTGAGAAAAATTATGACGAAAAGAACATTTGTAATTGGGGACATTCACGGAGGTTTAAAAGCATTACTTCAAGTTTTAAATAAGTTAGAAGTAAAAGAAGAAGATTCGCTAATTTTTGTGGGAGATTATGTAGACGGTTGGAGTGAAGCTGCACAAGTAATTCAGTTTTTAATTGAGTTGTCAGAAAAAGTAAATTGTATTTTCATCAAAGGAAATCATGATGTTTGGTGCGAGAATTGGCTAAAGACAGCTATTGTTAAGCCTTTGTGGTATCTGCATGGGGGTAAAGAAACTATAGATAGTTATGATGTTTTTTCAGAGGAAGATAAAAAAGAGCACTTAAGTTTTTTTGAAAATATGCCATTGTACCATTTAGATGAAGAGAATAGATTGTTTTTACATGCAGGTTTTACTTCGGTTCATGGAGTTGAAAAAGAAATCTTTACAGAAAATTTTTACTTTGATAGAACTTTGTGGGAATTGGTATTAGCAATGAATAAAAATATGGATAAAGATGCTATTCATTTTCCAAAAAGATTACAACATTATAGTGAAATTTATATAGGGCATACACCAACAACTAATTTTGGAGAGACTAAGCCTATGAATGCATTTAATGTTTGGAATATAGATACAGGAGCGGCATTCAAAGGAAAAATCACAGGTATTAATATTGATACAAAAAGATATTTTCAAAGTGATAATTTACCAGATTTATACCCAAATGAAAAGGGTAGAAATAAGTAATTTGTTTTCTTGCAGTAGAAATTGGTATTTAAATTACCTTAATAACTTCTTTGAATAAGGTAATCATTTTAGGTTCTGCTTTTCCGGCAATGGCAATAATTTCTGATATATTTACAGGTTGTAAGTTTTTAGGGTCGCATTCATCTGTTAAAACAGAAATAGCAGCGCATGGCAGGTTAAGTTGTTTTGCAACAATTACTTCTGGTACGGTACTCATGCCAACAGCATCTGTTTCTAAAACTTGTAACATCCTATATTCTGCTCTTGTCTCTAATTGCGGACCTAAAACACTTGTATAAGTTCCTTGATGCAATAAAATATTCTGAGCCTTTGCAATGGCAATAATCTTTGTATTTAATACTGCTGAATAGGGTGCAAGCATATCTGCAAAAATATTTCCAAAATTGTTTGCTCCTTGAAATGCTAAAGGAGAACTTCCTTGTAAATTAATATGATCTTCAATTAGCATTAAATCTCCTTTTTTATAATTGAGGTTTATGGCGCCTGCAGCATTAGAAATTAGTAAGTTTTTAATACCTAAACCGTGCATTACTCTGATCCCATAGGTAACTTCCCAAGGATTGTAGCCTTCATATAAGTGAAAACGGCCCGCCATTACGATTACCTTTTTACCGGATAAAGAACCGTAAATTAATTTTCCAGAATGAAATTCTACAGTTGCTACTGGAAAATTTGGAATGTCTGAATATGCAATTTCTTTCTCTATTAAAATTTCAGCAATAAGTTTCCCCAACCCAGTTCCTAGAACAATACCTATTGCAGGACTTGTAATTCCGTTTGATTTTAAAAAATTAATAGTTTCTTTTAATTGTTGTTTTTTCATTGCTACTAAATTTATCAATCTGCATTAAAAAGAATAGCCTTTATTTTAAAAATGTTTGAAAAGCAGGATGGTGTTCAATATCCTCAAAAATGTCTACGTCATTCAATTCCCCCAACAAAAATACCTTTTTATCTTTTAAGTCTTTTAAAGTATCTTTTCTAACCGTTTCTGTACCCCAGTCTTTATTTTTAAATATCTTTTCTTCAAGTGAATTCATTCCCAATAAGTAATAACCTCCATCTTCTGCTGGTCCAATTACAACCTCATTGTTTTCTAATGCTATAATAGCATTTTCGATAGTTTCGGAGGTTAAGTCATAAAGGTCGCTTCCTATAATTATTACTTTTTCATAACCCGCTTTAAATCCGTTTTTAAAGGCATGTAACATTCGAATGCCTAAATCTTCTCCAACTTGTTGATGTTTTTGAAAGATACTTGCATCCCAAATATCATTTTCTCGAACTTTAACCGAATAGTAAACGGCTTTGTCTGCAGATACTTTAATAGCAATATCTCGCGTTCTCTTTAATAAAAAGGTGTAAATTTTCAATGCAGTTGCATTACCAACAGTTTTTGCTAAACGTGTTTTTACTTTTCCTAATTCTGGATTTCTAGTAAATACTAATAATAGATTTTTAGGCATATACTTTCTCTATTTTTATTAACAGCACCCACCACCATCATAATGAAAAGTAGACTCAGAAAAGAAGATGTCGTCTCTTCCTAAAGCTTGCAAAGCAGCTGTTGTTTTATCACAAATAGCTAAAGGTTGGTTTTTCAATAAAGTATGTCCTAGTCCATCATCAAAATAAGCTTCCTCTCCAAAATAAATTGCAGCTCTTCCTGTAAAAATACAAGGGCCGTCTGCAGGCATTGGATCTTTAATTGCAGCAATTTCTATAGATTCTATATAAATTAGCTCATCTGTTGGGTAATTTTTAGGGTCTAAAATTCTGTAGGGTTTTCTCGCTCTAATTTCAATGGTTCCAAAACCAGCGTCAGTTAATGCTTTTACATAATTGGCAATAGATAAACTTCCACTCAAACACAAGGCACGCAAACGTTCGTCATTTCTTAACTCGTCGTTCATAGGTTGTTCACAAGTAGGATCACTCATTACTAATTTTCCGTGAGGTTTTAATACTCGGTACATTTCTTCAATAGCCTTTTTTAAATCGTCAGATTTAAAGATATTGAATAAGCAATTCTGTGCAGCAACATCTATAGAGTTATCTTCTACAGGTAAGTCCATAGCGTCTCCTTTGCGCAAATCAATAAAGTTACTTTCAAACCAATCGTTTTGTTCTTCGGCAATTTTAAAGTTTTTACGAGAGGCTTCTAACATTTCGTCCACAACATCCAAGCCAATGACACCTCCTTTGTTTCTGTTGAAATAAGCAAATTGTAACAATTCCATTCCACCACCAACACCAACATATAGCATTTTAGGATTGTTGGTTAAATCTCTTGCATGCACGGTAGAGCCACAGCCGTAATTCATTTCTTGCATGATTCTTGGGATTTTTAATCCTGGTAACTCCCAAATAGGATTGGTAGTGCAACACAAGCCAACATCTGGCGTTAATGCAGCTTCTTTATATACATTGTGTGTAGTTTCTAAATAACTCATATTTTTATTTTTTGACAATGGGTTTAAAACCCATGTTTATTATGCTACAACTCCTTGGCAACTACTTCCAGCGCCTGCGGTGCAACCATAACAATGTTGATTGATGATAATATCTCTATCTTGTAATAATTCTTCATTATAGTTAGAGATATGTTTCACTTTACTAGCTACTTTTAGATTTAACATTTGATTAAAATCACAATCATACAACCAACCTTCCCAACTTATAGAAATGGTATTTGTACACATTACGTTTTCTACAGCGGCAGAGTTATAGGCATCTAATAGTGAATACATGTAATCTTCGTAATTATCTGATGCAATTAAAAAGTCTAAAAAACGACTAATTGGTAAATTTGTAATTGCAAAAAGGCTATGAAAATTAATATCAAAGTCGTTTTTTAATGCTTTCTTGAAATCATTTTCCAGCGCTTGTTGATCTCCAGGTAAAAAGGCACCAGAAGGATTGTAGACTAAATCTAATTTTAAATTTGAACCTTCTAAGCCATAACCAATAGCGTTTAATTCTTGTAAAGCTTTAATAGATTTATCAAAAACACCATCTCCGCGTTGCTTATCAGTTTTTCCACGTGTCCAATGAGGCATAGAGGAAACTACGTGAATTCCATGTACTTTAAAGAACTCTGGTAAATCGTGGTATTTTTTATTTGCACGAATAATTGTTAAGTTAGAGCGTACTATAAAATCTTTTATGCCTGCTTTTGCAGCTTCTTCTACAAACCATCTAAAGTTAGGATTCATTTCTGGAGCTCCTCCAGTTAAATCTAAGGTATGTGCTTCTGTTTTTTTTATAACTTCTAAACACTGTTCCATGGTTTCTTTAGTCATTATTTCTTTGCGATCAGGACCTGCATCTACGTGGCAATGTGAACAAACTTGATTGCACATATAGCCTAAGTTTATTTGTAAAATTTCTAATTTCTTTGGACGTAAAGGGAATTGATTGGTTTCCTTAATTTTTTTAGCAAACGTTGGTAATTCGCCAGTAGCAAAAATGCCACTAGAAAGAATTTCCATTTGACGTGCTGTATTTGCAATGTCGTTATTTCTTGCTTTTAATGATTTTTTCATGCTGAATTTGCTTGTGCTGAATTTATTTCAGTATTTCAGTATCGTTTTTAGGGATTTCTAATTTTATTTAATGTTTTGCTTTTCTACTTCCTAAAGGAACTCATCTTATGGTATGAACTTTTTACTAAGCTAACAGCAGTCTTTCTAATATGTATAGTAACTTCAGATTTAGTAGTTTTTGAATTTAAGAAATTGATTTTCCCTTTCGAGAGGATATGTGTTGCGTACAAAATTGCTAAATAGCGATCTTGGTTTTCTGCTTACATTTCTAGCTTATCTACTTTATTCATCATTTGAACTCCATGAACTAAGGTTGCACCACTTTTAATAGCTGCACCTACATGTATTGCTTCCATCATTTGTTCTTTGGTAACGCCGCGTTGCAGGCTGTCCTTTGTATAGGCATCTATGCAATATGGACATTGTTCTGTATGTGCAACAGCTAAAGCAATTAAAGATTTTTCACGAGCAGTTAAAGCTCCTTCTTCAAAAACTTTACCGTAATAATCGAAGAATTTGTTACCTAATTCTTCACTCCAATCTGTTATTTTTCCGAATTTTCTTAAATCTCCAGAATCGTAATATGGTTTAGACATTTTTAAATATTTTTAGCTATGGTGTATTGAATGTGAAAGATAATAATTTATTTTCCGTTCAAACTCCAATCTTATTTCAAATATTAAATTTTAGCATCTAAATTAATTTTAGTTTTAGAATACTTATTTAAGTACTCTATTAAAGTAGTATTTTTTTCATTGAATGTAACTTGAAATTTTTTAGACGATTTTTTTAGAGTTTATTTACAATAAATAGTCTTAATTTATTTTGAATTTGATATGTACTAATGACGAATTGATTATTTTCGCAGCTTACAGTAAAATGATTCAACTAAATAACTACCAAATAAAACATAAATGAAAGCATATATTTTTCCTGGTCAAGGAGCGCAATTTACGGGAATGGGTCTAGATTTATACGAAAAATCTCCATTAGCGCAAAAATACTTTGAAAAAGCAAATGATATTTTAGGCTTTTCTATTACAGATATAATGTTCGAAGGAACTGCAGAACAGTTAAAAGAAACGAAAGTTACACAGCCTGCAATTTTTTTGCATTCTGTTATTTTAGCAAAGGTTTTAGGTGATGACTTTAAACCAGAAATGGTAGCAGGACATTCTTTAGGTGAATTGTCTGCATTAGTTACAAATGGAGTTTTAACCTTTGAAGACGGATTAAAATTAGTTTCTAAACGTGCTTTGGCAATGCAAAAAGCTTGCGAAATTGCACCTTCTACTATGGCTGCTGTTTTGGGCCTTGAAGATGCAATTGTTGAAGATACCTGTTCGGAAATAGAAGGTGTAGTAGTTGCTGCGAATTACAACTGTCCAGGACAATTGGTAATTTCTGGTGAAATTGCTGCGGTTGAAAAAGCATGTAAACTATTAAGTGAAAAAGGAGCAAGAAGAGCCTTGTTATTGCCAGTTGGTGGAGCATTTCACTCACCAATGATGGAGCCAGCAAGGGCCGAGTTAGCGGCTGCGATTGAAGCAACAACGTTTAGTAGTCCTACTTGTCCGGTGTATCAAAATGTTTCAGCATGTGCGGTTACATCTCCCAATGAGATTAAGAAAAATTTAATGATTCAGTTAACTGCTCCTGTAAGATGGACGCAGTCTATACAAGCAATGATTGCTGATGGTGGAACTGAATTTATAGAAGTTGGACCTGGAAAAGTATTGCAAGGATTAATGCGTAAAATAGATAGAAGTGTTGCTGCTAGTGGGGCTTCTTTCGTTGAGTAGTATAATTTTTTTTAAAAGTCAAAATTCCAATTTTAAATTTTGGATTTTTTAAGTATCATTTTGCTAAAACACAGTCTTCGCAATCTTTAATTTCTCCATAATACATTTTTCTGTATTTATGTATTGTGTTTAAAGGGATAATGTTTAGCAATGTTTTTTTAATGTAAGTGACATTGGTATGTAGTATTTCCATTTTGTGTGTGTAGCGTTTTCCTAAACGGGTTTTTCTTCTAATTTTTATAAAGCTCTAATTTTTGTAGTATAATTATTAATGATACCTGAAACCAATGAGTTATTTAACAGTGGCATACTTAATAGTATTAAAACCATGAAAAGAACTTCGAAATAGCAATTTTAAAGTTATGTGGTACAATTGTTAACAATCTAATAACTATGAACGTTTTTCATTTTTATACAAAAACCTAAAAACGGTCAAAATCGAATAAAAATGAAAAAATCACTCAAAATTGACTAAAAAAAGGTCAAAAATGAGTAATTTCTTCTTAAAATGAATTTATTAAAATTCAGAAAATTATTTCTATTGGCGCTTTTGCCACTTCCAAGCAGAAGCCAAACCTTCATCTAAAGATTTTTCTGTTTTCCAGTTTAGTTCTTTATTTGCTTTTGTTGTATTGGCATATGCAGATGTAATATCTCCTTCTCTTCTGCCAATAATTTTGTAATTTAAGGGCTGTCCAGATGCTTTTTCAAAAGCCTTTATCACTTCTAAAACAGAACTTCCTTTTCCAGAACCTACATTAAAAAACTCAAAATTTTGTTTGTTAGTTTTATTGATTAATCTTTTTAAAGCGGCAATATGCGCTTTTGCTAAATCTACTACATGGATATAGTCTCTAACAGCCGTTCCGTCTATTGTTGGGTAATCATCACCAAAAACAGACAGCTCCTTTCTAATTCCTGCTGCAGTTTGTGTTACAAAAGGAATTAAATTTTGGGGAACACCTATAGGTAATTCTCCAATTTTTATACTGTCGTGTGCCCCGATAGGATTAAAATATCTTAATGCAATGGCATTTAATTGATGCGCTTTGCAAGTTTCTTGAATTATTTCTTCACCAATTTGTTTCGTATTTCCGTATGTAGATTCTGCTTTTTTAACAGGTGCATTTTCTGTAATTGGCAGTTCATCTGCTTGCCCGTAAACAGTGCAGGAAGAAGAAAATATAAAATTATCTAAGTTACGATCTCTCATTTCTTGCAATATATATACTAAGCTTCCGATATTGTTTTCATAATAATCTAAAGGGTTTTGGACACTTTCGCCAACTGCTTTGAAAGCAGCAAAATGAATAATACCGTCTACCTTAAGGGTTTTAAAGAACGTTTTTACATCGTTTTTAATACGCAAATCAATCTGATGAAAAGTAGGTCTTGTTCCTGTGATTTCTGTAATACTCTCTAAAACCTTTAAAGTTGTGTTTGATAAATCATCAACAATAACAACTTCAAAACCTTCGTTCTGTAATTCTACAACTGTGTGAGAACCAATAAAACCTAATCCACCAGTTACAAGTATTCTTTTCATTTTTTTATTTTACAAAGTTATTGATTGTACTTGTAATAAATTCTAATTGTTCGTTGTCTAATTCTGTATGCATTGGTAAAGAGATTACCGTTTTTATCAATTGGTTTGTTACAGGAAAATCACTTTCTTTATAACGTGCATCTTTATATGCTTTTTGAGCATGCAGCGCAACAGGGTAATAAATAGCATTCGGCACTCCTTCTGCTAATAAATGTTTATGTAGTTCGTCTCTTTGTCCGTTCGTGATTTGTAAAGTGTATTGATGAAAAACATGACAATCGCAAACATCACAAATTTCACCACAATTAATGGTTGCGTTTGATTTAGCAGTTGGTGTAATAATATTAGCATTGCTAGCAAATGCTTTATTGTAAAAACGAGCAGCATTTCTTCTGGCATCGCAATAGGTATCTAAATTTGGTAATTTTGCTTGTAAAACTCCTGCTTGTATTGCATCTAGTCTGGAGTTTACACCTACAACATCGTGATAATAGCGGGTATACATTCCGTGATTTACAATTCCTCGAATGATATGTGCTAGTGCATCATCATTTGTAAAAATTGCTCCACCATCTCCATAACAGCCTAGGTTTTTAGAAGGAAAAAAAGAAGTTGTACCCACATTACCAATGGTTCCTGCTTTTTGTTTTTTACCATTTTTAAAGGTATAACTTGCCCCAATTGCTTGCGCATTGTCTTCGATTACAAATAAATTATGTTCTTTAGCAACCTCCATAACAGCGTCCATGTTTGCCACTTGTCCGAATAAATGAACAGGAACAATCGCTTTTGTTTTTGGTGTAATTGCTTTCTTTAATGCTTCAATATTTAAATTAAAAGTATCTGATTCTACATCCACCAGAACAGGAGTTAATTTTAATAAAGCAATAACTTCTACTGTTGCAGCAAATGTGAAATCTGCAGTAATCACTTCATCACCTTGCTCTAGACCTAAACCCATCATTGCTATTTGTAATGCATCTGTACCATTTGCACAAGGAATTACATGCTTTACATCTAAATATTTTTCTAAATCTGCTTGAAATTCATGAACTAAAGGTCCATTTATATATGCAGATGTATCTAGAACTTGGGTGATAGACTTATTGACAGTATCTTTAATTTTTGCGTATTGACCCTGGAGGTCTACCATTTGAATCTTCCTCATAAAAGTGTAGTTTAATAAGGGTATCAAAAATACAAATTTAATTTATTACCTTTGAGGTTATTAAATAGATTTTCATGAATTTTATTAAAAAACCCCTAATATTTTTAGTTGTTATTATTCTATTTATAGCTTCTGCTAGTTGGCTATATTCAAAAACATTGCATCCTGTTTACAATGGCGAAATTAAAATTAAAAACACCACAGAAGATGTTACCGTTTATTTTGATGACATTGGTGTGCCGCATATAAATGCTCAAAATCAAAAAGATGCATATCTAGCTTTGGGGTATGTTCATGCACAAGACAGATTATGGCAAATGGAACTTGTAAGAAGGATTGCTGCTGGAAGATTGTCTGAAATTTTGGGAAAAGAGTTGTTGAGTGTAGATCAGTTTTTTAGTGGTTTAGGAATTGAAGAAGCTGCAAATAAAACAATCGCCTCATTAGATAAAAGTTCTCAGGCTTATGTATTAACACAAGCTTATTTAGACGGTGTAAATCAATTTATTAAAAATGGAAAAACGCCTTTAGAATTTATTTTGCTTGGTCTTGAGAAAGAAAAATATACCATAAAAGACATCTATAATGTTTTCGGTTATATGTCTTTTAGTTTTGCTGTAGCTCACAAAACAGATCCGTTACTCACTGAAATTAAAGAAAAATTAGGAACCCCTTATTTGAGTGAATTATTAGGTTTTGCCGGTGAAAATTTAACGGTTAATAAAACGAGTATTCCAGAAAAAATTAATGCGTCTATTTCTAGAGCAGTTTCTTCTATTATGGATGACTTACCTGTTTCACCCTTCATTGGAAGTAACTCATGGGTCATTGCACCAGAAAAAACTAAAAATGGAAAAGTAATTTTCGCAAACGATCCTCATATAGGATTTTCTCAGCCCTCTGTTTGGTATCAAAATCATATAAAAACACCAGATTTTGAAATTTATGGGTTTAATATTGCGTTAATGCCATTTCCTTTAATGGGCCACAATAGAGCATATGCTTACGGTATGACAATTCTGGCAAATGATGATTTAAACTTTTATATAGAAGAAGACAATCCTGAAAATTCTCTAGAGTACAAAACTATTGATGGTTATGAAAAGTATCAACTGGTTGATAAAACAATACACATAAAAAATGAAATAGACACCAACTTTCAAGTAAAGGTGAGTAGACACGGTCCAATAATGAATGGTTTAATCAAACATGTTATTGATGAAAGGCCTATTGCAATGAATTGGATTTATACCCAATTACCAAATGAAATGTTAGAGGTTTCATATGGTATTTCTCATGCTAATTCGATGCGTGATTTTAAAAAATCTGTTGCAAAAATTCACGCACCAGGTTTAAATGTAATGTATGGTGATGCAAAAGACAATATTGGTTGGTTTTCTTCTGCTAAATTATATCAACTTAGAGACGGTCTGTCTTCTAAAACATATTTAAATGGTGCTTCAGGAAATGATGAAATTATTGAATATTTACCGTTTGAAGAAAATCCACAGGCGATCAATCCAACCTGGAAATATGTATATTCTGCAAACAATCAACCAGATTCTGTTAGAGGTAAATTATATCAAGGGTATTATCAACCTCAGGACAGAGCAAAAAGAATTGTGGAGTTGTTAGATGAGAAAAATGATTTTACCAAAAAGGATGTTTCTAAAATGATTTATGATGTAAAATCATCTACAGTTTCAGAAATTAGTAAGGGTTTATTAAAAAGTGTAGAAAAATCTAAAGGAACGGCATCAGAAAGAAAAGCGTTTTCGATTATAGAAAATTGGGATGGGAGTTATTTAAAAACTTCAGTTGGGCCTACCATATTCAATCGTTTTTTATATGAGTTTTTAAAAGAAACATATAATGATGAATTAGGGGATAGTTTCCAATTATTTATCAATTCGCAGTTGCAAGATCAGGTATTGCCTCTTCAGGTGAATAGAGAAAAATCTGTTTGGTGGGACAATATTTCTTCCAAAGATAAAATTGAAACAAGAAGTGATATTGTTAATTTAGCCTTCAAAAACGCTATCGTATTTTTGCAAAATCAATTAGGAGAAAATATGGAGGATTGGACTTGGAATAGAGTCCTTTCTATTGAACATGAACACGCTATCGGTAAAGCAGGTGGTTTATTGCGTAAATTTTTTAACGTAGGTCCTTTTGAAACTATTGGAGGGAATGAGGTAATTAACAATCAAATTTTTAATTTAGACAGCACGGGTTATTATAAAGTTACTGCTGGGCCATCAACAAGGAGAATCGTTGATTTTTCTGATGTTGAAAACAGTTTAGCAATCCTACCAACTGGTCAATCTGGTAATGTTTTTAGTGAGTATTATAAAGATCAAACTGAAAAGTATTTAGAGGGAGAGTTTGTAAAAATGAATCTAAATCAAGCTGAAATTGAACAAAGTAAAAATGTGTTAACTTTAAAAACTAAAAAATAATCTAAATTTCAGTATATACCTCCTCAAAAGGGATTCTAAAACGATCACCATAGATTCCCTTTTCGGTTCTAATACCACAAGAAACAACCATATTAATTTCTGCACCAAAAGGTAATTTTAATAGTTTTTGAATACGCAGGGTATCCGTTCCTTCCATTGGGCAGGTGTCATAGCCTTGTGCCGCCATAGAGATCATGAAATTTTGTGCAGCCAAACCACAGGTTTTATGAGCTACAATTCGTATATCGCTACTTCGAACTTCTCTATAAATAGGTTTAAAAACACCTATTACAAACATCATGAGGTATTTAAAGAAACCAAAAACACCGAGGAAATCTGCATATGCAAAAGGAATAACCTTACCATAATATTTTCTAGCAACTTTTTCTCTATTAGATTGCTCCGATTTTGGATTGTTTGCACCAAAATTAGCATCTATAAAACTCAAATTAGCTTTTGCCCGCTTTTTCCATAAATCTTTACGCGTTACAAAAACAACCAATTGTTGCGCTGTTTTTGCTGCATTTTGATTGAAACAAAATGGCGCAATTTCAGTAATAAGATCTTTAGAAGTAATGTGGTAAAATTCCCAAAGTTGCATATTGCTGCTGTTAGGGGCTAAAGTAGCTTGTTGAATGCATTTTTTTACAATATTTTTATCTATTGCTTTCTCGGCATCGTAGATTCTTACAGAACGTCTATATTGTATTGCTTCAGAAACTGTTTTTTCTTGATTCATCGTATATTTTGAAGAATTTTTTTTGTAAATATATTCATTTTAGATTTTTTTGATTCCCTTTAAAAGCTATTATTTTTTAATTTATAGCAATATAAATTAGCAAGCTGATTTAAAAATGTACTTTTGTCAGCATTGAAACAAAATATAGAATAATGAGTTTACAGCAAGATTTAGAAAGTAGAAGTGGAAACCAATGTGAATTATGCACTGGTGCAGTTAATTTGTCTATTTACGAAGTAAAGCCAACGTCAACTGTTGGAGGTAGTGGAGTAGATGGTAGTTTATTGGCTTGTGAAACTTGTATTACGCAGATAGAGAATGCAGATGAAATGGATGCAAACCATTGGCGTTGTTTAAACGATTCTATGTGGAGTGAGCATAGAGCTGTAAAAGTGGTTGCCTGGAGAATGCTCTCTCGTTTAAGAAATGAGGGCTGGCCAAAAGATTTGCTAGACATGATGTATTTAGAAGACGATGATTTACGATTTGCAAAGGAGTCTGGAGATCATTTAGATGAAAGTGAAAAAATAATTCATAGAGATGCAAATGGTGCAATTTTAGAAGCAGGAGATTCTGTAGTTCTAATTAAAGACTTAAAAGTAAAAGGATCTAGCTTGGTTGCAAAACAAGGAACCGCGGTAAGAAGAATTTCTTTAGATCATGAAAACGCTAAATTTATAGAAGGTAAAGTAGGACCTACACAAATTGTAATTATTACAGATTACGTTAAGAAAATGGCGGATAAAGAGTAATATGCTTTTTAAAAACTTCTAATTTTAGAGGTATTTATTAAAACAAAAAAATCCATCTTTTTAAAGATGGATTTTTTTAATATATATATATATATATATATATATATATATATATATTGCTTTTAACTCAAAGCTTTTGCTATTCTCTTTATTGCTTCGCGCAATTGTAACTCAGAGGCAGCATAAGACATTCTAATACAATTTGGAGCACCAAAAGCATCTCCTGTTACCGTAGCTACATTTGCTTTCTCTAGAATAAATAAAGAAAAATCGTTTGCATTTTCGATAGTTATACCATCAATTGTCTTTCCGAAAAATGCAGAAATATCTGGAAATACATAAAAGGCACCTTCTGGCACATTTACTTTAAATCCGTCTATTTCTCTTAACAAACCAACTACAATATCTCTACGTGTTTTAAATTCATCTACCATGTATTTAATTTTAGAAATAGGCGCTAAAACTGCAGTAATTGCTGCTCTTTGTGCAATACAATTTGCACCAGAAGTAATTTGACCCTGCATCTTTGTACACGCTTTGGCAATCCATTGCGGAGCTCCGATATATCCAATTCTCCAACCTGTCATTGCAAATGCTTTTGCCAAACCGTTTACAGTAATGGTTCTGTCAAACATGCTTTCTATAGCAGCAAAACTAAAGTTTTTTGCACCATAGTTTATGTGTTCGTAAATTTCATCTGATAAGATATAAATCTGCGGATAATTTTCTAAAATAGCAGCCAACGCTCTGAATTCTGCTTCACTATACATAGAACCACTAGGGTTGTTTGGTGAATTAAAAAACACCATTTTAGTTTTTGGCGTAATTGCGGCCTCTAATTGTGCAGGTGTAATTTTAAAATCGTTGTCTATAGAAGAAGGAATTTCTACAAATTTTGCTTCACTTAAAATAGCAATTGCAGAATAACTAACCCAATATGGTGCTGGTAATAAAACCTCATCTCCTGGGTTTAATAATACCTGTGCAATATTTGCAATAGATTGTTTTGCACCTGTAGAAACTACAATTTGTTTTGGTTGGTATGTTAAACCATTATCACGCTGAAATTTTGTACAAATTGCTTCTTTTAATTCTGCATAACCGTCTACTGGAGAGTACGAATTATAGTTTTGATTTACAGCTTCTATTGCTGCGTCTTTAATGAAATCTGGTGTGTTAAAGTCTGGTTCTCCTAAACTTAAACTAATAATGTCTTTTCCTGCCGCTTTTAATTCTCTTGCTTTTGCAGCCATTGCTAAAGTTTGAGATACAGGCAAACTGTTAATTCTGTCCGATAATGGATGTTTCATTGTACTGTTAGTTGTGTGTTGCTGTTGTTATGCCAATTCTGGTTTCTGTCCTAAAACACCTAAATGTCTAAAATGCTCTACAAGTGCTTTTCGCATTGTTTTGTATTCATTATAGGGTAAATTAAATTCATTAGCTGTTTCTTTTACAATTTTAGCCAATTTACTGTAATGCACATGAGAAATATGAGGAAAAATATGATGTTCAACCTGATGATTTAAACCACCCGTATAAAAATTTACCAACCAATTGCTAGGGGCAAAGTTAGAAGTAGTGTATAATTGGTGGACTGCCCAAGTGTGTTCTAAATTACCGTCTTTATCTGGAATAGGCATTGCTGTATTTGGAACAATATGTGCCAGCTGAAAAACAATACTTAAAATCATACCAGCAGTATAGTGCATTATGAAAAACCCAATCATAACTTTCCACCAAGCAACGTCTAAAACTAACAAGGGTAGAACAATCCAAAGTGCATAATACACAATTTTAGAAATTACTAACTTTGTCCATTCTGTAGTAGGATTTGGAAATTTACCATACGATAATTTACGTTTTAGATATCGGTGCATTTGTTTTACATCGGTCGTAATTGCCCAATTAATGGTTAATAAACCATATAAGAAAACAGAATAATATTTTTGAAGCTTATGAATCTTTAACCATTTAGAATGCAAAGAGAAACGAATAATTCTACCGGCATCTATATCTTCGTCATGATCTTTCACATTGGTAAACGTATGATGTAATACATTGTGTTGTACCTTCCAATTATATACATTTCCTGCAAGGATGTAAATACTGCTTCCCATTAATTTATTTACCCATTTTTTTTGAGAAAAAGATTCATGATTGGCATCATGCATTACATTCATTCCAACACCGGCCATACCTATACCTGTAAGTATCGTTAATAAAACCATCGCCCATTGTGGCATAGTAACTGTTAATACTACTATAAACGGTGCTAAAAATAAAGAAAACATAACAATTGCTTTTAAATACAACTTCCAGTTTCCGGTTCTATTAATTTCGTTTTCTTTGAAATAGCTATTTACTCTTTTATTAAGGGTTCTAAAGAATTTGGCTTTATCTACTCTTGAAAAATTTATTGTTTTCATTTAAGTGTATTAATATCGTTTCACAAAAATAATGCTTTTGAAACTGCTTTTTACAATAAACGACAGATTTTGTTGTGAATTGTTTGGTAAGTATAACTATTTTTGCGACTCAAACCTTATTCGATGGATATTATTCGCAAATATTTTAAAAATTTATCAGCAACTCAAATTCAACAATTTGAAAAATTACAGGAATTATACGAAGACTGGAATTTGAAAATAAATGTTGTTTCTAGAAAAGATATTGATGAGTTGTATCTGCGCCATGTATTACACTCTTTAGGAATTGCGAAAGTAGTGCAGTTTAAACCAGGCTCTAAGGTATTGGATGTTGGAACTGGTGGCGGTTTTCCTGGTATACCATTAGCAATATTGTTTCCAGAAACCCAATTTCATTTGGTAGATTCTATTGGTAAAAAGATAAAAGTAGTAGATGAAGTAGTAGCAGGTTTGGGTTTAGAAAATGTTAAAACTACGAATGGTAGGGTTGAAGAAGTTAAAGATACGTATGACTTTATTGTAAGTAGAGCGGTTGCACAAATGGAAACTTTTGTGGGTTGGACAAAAGGTAGAATTAATAAAAAGCAAAATCACGATCTTAAAAATGGTATTCTCTATCTTAAAGGAGGTGATTTATCTGAAGAATTAAAATTATATACTTCTGCAACTATTTATGATTTACCGGCTTACTTTGAAGAAGATTTCTATGAAACTAAAAAGGTGGTACATTTAGGTATGAAGTTTAAAGGGTAGTTTTTTTAGTTATAAATAAGTTGTTTAGGGTAATTATCTACTATGCTTAGTTGGTAAAGTTAATAAATAAAATGTTTTTCATATTCCATTTCAGATTTTTCTAATAGGCTAAAAAATAAAATGTAATTTTAATTAAGCGTTTTTTTTCTTTTATAAATTGAAAGGATCAATGCAAAAATCAGAAATATACTTCCAGGAATTCGCAATCAAAAATCTGAATTTATTTCGTCAGTTGTGAAAATAAAATTTTAGTGCAGCAATCAAATGTTGTTTT
>Ga0209307_1000878_pt1 | contig 19290 bp, 14 predicted proteins | sample COGITO_mtgs_1105_FD_185519 | JGI IMG/M metagenome (GOLD analysis project Ga0209307, IMG submission 185519) | Pelagic marine microbial communities from North Sea - COGITO_mtgs_110530 (SPAdes) (version 2) | ecosystem: Environmental > Aquatic > Marine > Epipelagic ... | reverse complement strand
CGGACTAAGGCTTTCTATTTGATCAAAAAAACGGGGATCAAGGCCAGGTATGTAATCTGGATAATACAATCCTTTGTCTGGTGCTATACCTTTAATGACCGCTTCTTTAAAGCTTGCTTTTAAACTTGGGGTGTCTATTGAAAAATATTCCATGTTAAGTTAGGTGGGGTAGACCCCTTTTTCATTGATATTAGAAATGTGTATGTCAAATGAAATCCCAAAGGGTTCATAGGCGTGCCGAATGGCGTCTGCTACTTTTAAGGCCTTATCTGCCCCTTTAGAGAGGGCAAACACAGAAGGTCCGGAGCCAGATATACCACAACCCAATGCTCCTGCATTTAAAGCAGCTGCTTTTATCTCATCAAATCCAGGAATGAGTATACTTCTCACAGGCTCTATGACTACATCTTGCAAAGAGCGACCAATTAATTCGTAATCTTCTCGGTATAATCCAGCGACCAATCCACCAACATTTCCCCACTGGGTAATGGCGTCTTTTAGCGAGAGACTAGATTTTAAAATCCTTCTAGAATCTGCGGTTTTAATTTCAATTTGAGGGTGTATTACAGTAGCGTATAATTCACGAGGACTTGGGAGTGAAACAACATCTAGTGGGTCCGTGCTTCTCACTAGTGTAAAGCCTCCTAATAAAGCCGGAGCTACATTATCTGCATGAGCCACTCCTGAAGCCAGACGTTCTCCCTCCATGGCAAATGGAATGAGTTCTATTGTAGTGTAAGGATTGCCTAATAGATGGTTAATAGCCCATACCGCGCCAGCACTACTGGCTGCACTGCTACCTATGCCACTTCCAGCTTTTATTTTCTTCTCTATTTTAATGTCAAAACCAGCCTCGCTACCCAAAGCTTCTAAAAGCCCCAAACCAGCTACACCAGCTACATTTTTAGCGGTTTCTAGCGGAAGGTCTTGCCCAGTAATTTCACTAATAGTAATTCCTTTTGTAGGGGTTTGTGTCACGGTCATATATTCTCCTACGCCTGCAAGAGAGAGACCAAGGACGTCAAAGCCACAAGATACATTGGCAATCGTTCCAGGACAAAATACACGTATAGACTTCATGTGATAAACTTTATGATCTTAAAGGTAGTTTTTAAAAGTTCCCAACTCGGATAATGTCTGCAAATATACCAGAGGCTGTTACGGCAGCACCCGCACCAGCGCCTTTAATAATCATAGGCTGATTCGGATAGCGCTCTGTATAAAAGAGCACAATATTATCACTTCCTTCCAAAGCGTAAAAATCATGACCCTGGGGTATTTCTTGAAGCCCCACTGAGGCTTTTCCGTCTTTAAAGCTGGCCACGTATTTTAGTTTTGCGCCTTTGGCATATGCCTTTTGGTACATAGTCTGGAAGTCAGATTCATATTTAATTAAACTATCAAAGAAAGCTTCATTTGAACTGGTTTCTAAACTTTCTGAAGGTAAAAATGAATTGTTCTCTATGTCATTTATTTCCATCACATGACCACTTTCTCTGGCCAAGATAAGTATTTTACGCATCACGTCTATTCCACTTAGATCTATGGTTGGATCTGGTTCAGTATAACCTTCTTCCTGAGCTTGCTTTACCACATCGTGAAAAGTTGTTTGGTCATTAAAATGATTAAAGACAAAGTTTAAACTACCCGATAATACCGCCTGAATTTCTTTGATCTCATCTCCAGAGGCAACGAGATTTTTTAGGGTGTCTATAATAGGTAATCCAGCTCCTACGTTTGTCTCGAATAAAAAGGAGGCATTGTAAGTTCTGGCCAAATCTTTGAGCCTTTTATAATTTGGATAAGCAGCCGCACAGGCAATTTTGTTACAGGTAACCACAGAAATACTTTTTGACAGATAATCTGCGTAAGTATTTGCCACCAATTCGCTCGCAGTATTGTCTACAAAAATGGCATTTCTAAGGTTTAGACTAAGAATTTTTTCTAAAAAGAGCGGCATACTTGCTTTCTCCCCTTTGGAAAGGCTGTTTTGCCAATCATTGAGATCCAATCCGTCTGATTTAAAGCACATGGTTCTTGAATTGCTAATACCTATAACCCTAACAGAGAGTTTTAGCTGCTTTTTGAGATAGTCTTTTTGTTGGGCCAATTGCTCTAACAATTTTGCGCCCACATTTCCAGAGCCCATCACAAAGAGGTTTAACTGTTTAATATTTTCTTCAAAAAAGACCTCGTGTAAAGCATTCAAAGCTTTTTTAACATCTGCTTTTTCTACTACCGCGGAGATATTTCGCTCAGAAGCGCCTTGTGCAATGGCCCTGATGTTGACATTGTTTTTACCCAAGGTAGCAAACATCTTACCACTTAAACCTTGGTGCTTTTTCATCTGATCTCCCACTAAAGCAATAATGGCCAAATCATTTTCTGCAATGACCGCTTTAATTTTCCCCTGTGACATTTCGAATTCAAAGGCTTCATTGACTAAAGCAACAGCGGCTGAGGTGTCTTCTGCAGCAATACCCACACAGATAGAATGTTCTGAAGAAGCTTGGGTAATAAGCACTACACTTATTTTTGCATTGGAGAGGACCTCGAAAAATCTTTTAGATATTCCAGGAATACCAACCATACCTGAGCCCTCCAATGAAATTAAGGCAATGTTTTCTACATGGCTAATGCCCTGTACGGTTTTATTTCCTTCTGAAGCTTGTTTTTGAATCAGTGTACCCACCGCCTGAGGGTCAAAAGTGTTTTTAATAGCAATAGGAATTTGCTTTTGTAACACCGGTTGAATGGTAGGAGGGTAGAGTACTTTAGCACCAAAATGAGACAATTCCATGGCCTCTTCATATGAAATGCTAGTGATGGGCCTAGCTTGCTTTACCAATTTTGGATTTGCTGTAAACATCCCACTCACATCCGTATATATTTCTAGTAATGATGCGTCTAGCGCAGCTGCGACTATGGCTGCAGTAAAATCTGAACCACCCCTGCCTAGCGTGGTTGCAACCCCTTCTGAACTAGAGGCAATAAACCCACCCATGACAACAATGGCGTTTTTATTGGCACCGTTGAATTCAAGTAATTTTTGGTTGGTCAGGGCGTAGTTAACAGATGCTTTTCCGTGTACTTGGTCTGTAGTAATGAGTGTTCTTGCGTCTGCATGAATGGCGTCTAAACCCTGAGACTTAAAGTAAGCACTGATAATGTATGAAGACAGCAGTTCTCCAAAGCTCACTATTTTGTCAGAGAGTTTTGGGGTAATCTCTCCAATGAGGTATGCGCCTTCTAAAAGAGTTTCTAAAGTATTTAATGCCGCTTTAATTTGACTAAGAATAGCAGACTGGTCGTTAGGCGCTATAAGTGATTTAACCGTGTCTAGGTGTCTTTTTTCAATCTCATTTAAGGGTGTTTTGTAAAGAGGGTCTTGATTTGCTGCTGCAGCTGCAGTGTCTAACAATAAATCTGTGATGCCTCCAAGTGCAGAAACAACCACATATTGTTTTGTATAGGCATTCTGATAGACAATATTTTTAACAAGACTTATATTTTGTGCGTTGGCTACTGAGGTACCACCGAATTTTAAAACATTCATGGGTTAACTTTTAAAGAATAAAAAAATAAATAAATAGGTTGCGGAAGTAATCATCTAATACCCCAAAGGGGTTCCTGTAGTAGTAGTCATAGCAAATGTGCTCGTTAAAAAACGAGTGCCTCTAAATTCAGAACGAACTAATAATGGCATGCTTGGATGATTTATTTTTCAAATATAGCCAAATACACTGCCCAAGCATTGTAAAGCCCTTATTTTTAGTAGATATGTAATTTTAGGTGCTTTTTGATGAGAATTTAAAGATATAAACTTATAAATCAAGGGATATCAAAAAAGCCGCTCCTGAAGGGAGCGGCTTTTTTATTATTGTAAATCAATGAATTATGACGCTTGAGAAGATTCCTCTGCTTTTTTAATGGTGACTTTTAATTTTTCATCGTCTTTGTCATCCCTGTCTAATGAAATGGTGTCTCCTGAGACCAAGTTGGCATTGACAATCTGTTCTGCCAAACTGTCTTCAATATACTTTTGAATGGCTCTTTTTAGTGGCCTGGCGCCAAATTGTTTGTCAAATCCTTTTTCAGCAATAAAATCTTTCGCCTTTTTGGACAGTTTCAATTGGTAGCCGAGTCCCTCTATTCTCTTGTATAATTTCTTTAACTCAATGTCAATAATCAAATGAATGTCTTCTTGCTCTAAGGCGTTAAAGATAACAATGTCATCTATTCTGTTAAGAAACTCCGGAGCAAATGCTTTTTTAAGTGCATTTTCTATGACCCCTTTGTTGTGCTTGTCAGTTTGAGATTTCATAGATGCTGTTCCAAAACCAACCCCTTGTCCAAAGTCTTTAAGCTGTCTAGATCCAATATTAGACGTCATGATAATGATGGTATTTCTAAAATCAATCTTGCGACCTAAACTATCTGTTAGATAACCGTCATCTAAAACTTGAAGCATGGTGTTAAATACATCTGGATGTGCTTTTTCTACCTCGTCCAATAAAATAACTGCATAAGGTTTGCGCCTCACTTTTTCTGTTAACTGCCCACCTTCTTCATAACCAACATAGCCAGGAGGGGAGCCAATTAATCTAGAAATGGCAAACTTCTCCATGTATTCACTCATATCAATACGAATAAGCGATTCTTCAGAGTCAAACAATTCCTTGGCCAATACTTTAGCCAACTGTGTTTTTCCTACACCGGTTTGGCCTAGAAATATAAAAGATCCTATGGGTTTATTCGGGTCTTTTAACCCCGCCCTATTTCTTTGAATGGCTCTTGCTACCTTAGCGACTGCTTCGTTTTGTCCAACAACGGCTTCTTGAATAATTTCTGGTAATTTTGCCAGTTTAGTACTTTCTGCTTGCGCAATTCTAGTGACTGGAATACCACTCATCATAGAAACCACATCTGCCACATGGTCATCTGTAACCACTTCCTTGTGTAATTTGCTCTCTTCTTCCCATTTGTCTTGGGCCTCTTGAAGTGCTTTTTCCAATTTTTTCTCGTCGTCTCTTAATTTTGCGGCCTCTTCATAACGCTGCTTTTTAACCACAGTATTTTTTTCTTCTCGTACAGTTTCTAATTGGCTTTCTAAACTGACAATCTGTTTGGGCACATTCATATTAGTAATGTGTACTCTAGAACCTACCTCATCTAGGGCGTCAATGGCTTTATCTGGTAAAAAGCGGTCCGTAATATACCTGTCCGTAAGGGTCACACAAGCTTCTAATGCCGTATCCGTATAAGTTACATTGTGGTGGTCTTCGTATTTTGGTTTTATATTTTTAAGAATTTCGAGCGTTTCTGCTACTGAGGTAGGTTCTACTATCACTTTTTGAAACCTTCTTTCTAAGGCACCGTCTTTTTCTATGTGCTGTCTAAACTCATCAAGGGTAGTGGCTCCAATACATTGTATCTCTCCCCTGGCTAGGGCAGGTTTAAACATATTAGATGCGTCTAAGCTTCCTGTAGCACCACCAGCACCAACAATGGTGTGAATTTCATCTATAAATAAGATAATGTCATCATTTTTCTCCAATTCGTTCATGACCGCTTTCATGCGTTCTTCGAATTGTCCACGGTATTTTGTGCCAGCAACTAAGGAGGCCAAGTCTAAAGTAACCACCCTTTTGTTGAAGAGTACTCTAGAGACCTTTTTTTGAATAATTCTAAGGGCCAATCCCTCTGCAATAGCACTTTTACCCACGCCAGGTTCTCCTATTAATAGGGGGTTATTTTTCTTTCTACGACTTAAAATTTGAGAGACCCGTTCTATTTCCTTTTGTCTTCCAACCACAGGATCTAAACGGTCTTCTTCTGCCATTTGGGTCAGGTCTCTACCAAAATTGTCTAAAACGGGGGTCTTTGATTTTTTTCCTGACTTGTTGGCAGTTGTTCCGCCACCAAAAGATTCTCCAGTATTTTCTTCTGCGTCAGATTCGCTAGAAAATGAGGCTTCAGTTGGTCCGCTGGTATAATCGTCGTCTGAAGTGATCATAGTCTTAAACTGCTCTTTTACGCCGTCGTAGTCTACCATCATTTTTTGCAACAATTTGGTAGTAGGGTCATTTTCATTTCTGAGAATACACAGCAGCAAATGCGCCGTATTTATAGCGGTGCTTTGAAACAGTTTGGCTTCTAAAAAAGTAGTTTTTAAGGCCCTCTCTGCTTGTCTGGTTAGGTGTAGGTTCTTTTTATCCTGATGCACCAAACTAGGGTTTGGATTGGCTGGACTTAAGATTTCTACCTTTCTTCTCAAGTGTTCCAAATCTACCGATAGGGCGTCTAAGATACTAATGGCTTTACCGCCACCATCTCTTAACAATCCTAACATTAAGTGTTCCGTTCCAATAAAGTCATGCCCTAATCTAAGGGCTTCTTCTTTACTGTAGGCAATCACGTCTTTTACTCTAGGTGAAAAATTATCATCCATAAACCAGTTGTTTATACTCAAAAATAGTAAATCTTTTTACCACTCAATTACAAATAGTATTCCTTTTTGTATTATATGACACAATTGACAAAAAAACAATGGCTTGTCCAAACAAGCCCCAGCTATTTTATTAACTATTTGTCCTATTATATATGTTGATAAATTCTTTAATAAACTACTCTTTAACCTCCCCTAAAGCATCCAAATTATGTATATTGGCTTGATTTTTTAATGAATAAAGAATAGCTTTTTTAATATGGCAGAAGGAGAAAAATTAATTAAGATTAACATAGACGACGAAATGAAGTCTGCCTACATAGATTATTCTATGTCGGTTATTGTATCACGTGCCTTACCAGATGTAAGAGATGGTTTAAAACCAGTGCACCGAAGGGTGTTGTTTGGAATGCATGAGTTGGGCGTTAGGGCTACAGGTGCACACAAGAAGTCTGCGAGAATTGTAGGAGAAGTTTTAGGTAAGTACCACCCACATGGAGATACTTCTGTTTACGACACTATGGTGCGTATGGCACAAGAGTGGAGTTTGCGATATATGTTGGTAGACGGCCAAGGTAACTTTGGCTCTATTGACGGAGACAGTCCTGCGGCAATGCGTTATACGGAAGCCCGTATGCGCAAGATTGCAGACGACATGCTAATAGATATTGACAAAGACACGGTAGACCACCAATTAAATTTTGACGACACTTTAGAAGAACCTAAAGTACTTCCCACCAGAATTCCCAACCTACTGGTTAATGGTGCTTCTGGGATTGCTGTAGGGATGGCCACCAATATGCCGCCACACAACCTATCGGAAGTGGTAGACGGAACTATTGCTTATATAGAAAATCCAAATATTGAAATAGACGAACTCATCACCCACATTAAGGCCCCAGATTTTCCAACAGGAGGTGTTATTTTTGGATATGAAGGAGTTAAAGAAGCTTTTCATACTGGAAGGGGTAGGGTCGTTGTTCGTGCCAAAGCTATTATTGAAGAAGTTCAGGGAAAAGAGTGTATCATAGTCACTGAAATCCCATACCAAGTCAATAAGGCAGACATGATCAAGAAAACAGCAGACTTGGTTAATGACAAGAAAATTGAGGGTATTTCTACCATTAGGGATGAATCCGATAGAAATGGAATGCGTATTGTTTATATCTTAAAAAGAGATGCAATTCCAAATATTGTATTAAATACCCTGTATAAATACACTTCACTCCAGTCTTCCTTTAGCGTCAACAATATTGCGCTTGTCAATGGAAGACCACAGCAATTAAATGTCAAGGAAATGATCCACTATTTTGTGGAACACAGACATGAGGTTGTGGTGAGAAGAACCAAATTTGAATTAAAGAAAGCAGAAGACAGGGCCCACATTTTAGAAGGTTTGATCATTGCTTCTGACAATATAGATGAGGTAATTAAGCTCATTAGGGCGTCTTCTAGTCCAGACGAGGCTCGGGAGTCTTTAATGGAACGTTTTAAATTGTCTGAAATACAAGCCAAGGCCATTGTGGAAATGCGCCTGCGTCAGTTGACAGGTCTTGAGCAAGATAAGTTAAGAACGGAATACAATGACATTATTGCGACCATTGCAGATCTAAAAGATATTTTGGGAGACAAGGAACGTAGAATGTCCATCATTAAAGAAGAACTTCAAGAGGTAAAAACCAAGTATGGAGATGCACGTCGTTCAGAGATCAACTATGCAGGTGGAAGTCTCAGTATAGAAGATATGATTCCAGATGAGCAGGTAGTTATTACCATTTCTCATGCAGGTTATATTAAGAGAACCGCGCTTTCGGAGTACAAGACCCAAAATAGAGGTGGGGTAGGCCAAAAGGCATCGGCGACAAGAAATGAAGATTTCTTGGAGCACTTATTTGTGGGAACCAACCACCAATATATGTTATTCTTTACCCAAAGCGGGAAGTGTTTCTGGATGCGTGTTTACGAAATTCCAGAGGGCTCTAGAACCTCTAAAGGTAGGGCCATTCAAAACCTGATCAATATTTCTCAAGAAGACAAGGTGAAAGCCTTTATTTGCACCCAAGATCTTAAGGATGAGGAGTATGTGAACAGCCATTATGTGATTATGGCCACTAAAAAAGGGATTGTAAAGAAAACTACTTTAGAGCAGTACTCTAGACCGAGAACCAACGGTATAAACGCAATTGGTGTAAGGGAGGGAGATGAGCTGTTAGAAGCCAAACTGACCACGGGAACCAGTCAAGTATTCCTAGGCCTTAAATCTGGTAAAGCCATAAGATTTGAAGAGAGCAAAACCAGACCTATGGGTAGGGGTGCATCCGGCGTAAGAGGGGTGAGCCTTGCAAATGATCAAGATGAGGTGATTGGAATGATCACAGTTCACAACGAGGAAGACCACATTTTAGTGGTGTCTGAAAAAGGATATGGAAAACGTTCTTCTATGGAAGATTACCGCGTGACCAACCGAGGTGGAAAAGGGGTTAAAACCATTTCTATTACAGAGAAAACGGGTGGGCTTGTCGCTATTAAAAATGTGACAGATTCAGATGACCTAATGATTATTAATAAATCTGGGATTGCCATTAGATTGGGTGTAGAAGACCTTCGTGTGATGGGAAGGGCTACCCAAGGAGTGAAATTGATTAATATTAGAGAAAACGATTCTATTGCTGCAGTAGCTAAAGTGATGAAAGAAGAAGAGGAAGAAATTCTTTCAGATGGATTAGATGATTCTGGCGCTAGCGCCGATACTGCTCCAGAGGCACCAGAAGCCACCCAAGAAAATAGTGAAGAAACAGGGTCTGAATCTTAAATTTGATTATTTTTACCCGCTCATAAAATTATTATAAAACACCAACAATGAAAAATACTTTATTACTGCTAGCTGCTATTGGAGTAACCACAGCTAGTTTTGCCCAAAAAGATGAAATTAAAGCCGCGACAAAAGCCCTTAAATCAGGAGATGCTGCTGCTGTACTTTCTGCTTTAGACGGAGCTGCGAGTACTATTGACGCAGCAGAGGTTAAATATGTAAATCAGTTTTACTTTTTACAAGGAGAAGCTTATGCCATGCAAGCCAAAGCGGGAGATTTTTCTGCTTATGACAAAGCGGTAGCCTCTTACACCAAAGCCATGCAAAGTGAAACAGCTTCTGGGAAAGCCAAATACACGGCAGACATTAAGCAGAAGTTTGCTACTATGACCTCTGAAATTGTCAATGCGGCTGTTTCTGACAACAATGAAGAGAAATTCAAAGATGCTGCTGAGAAATTATTTTTGAGCTATTCATTGAGCCCTCGGGACACTATTTATTTGTACTACGCAGCGAGTAGTGCTGTAAACGGAAATGAATATGAACTGTCTTTAAAGTATTACAATATGCTTAAAGACCTAAACTATGACGGTAGTGAGGAGAAATTCTCTGCAAGAAATATTGAGACAGGAGAGCGTGAGGAAATGCCAAAATCTCAAAGAGATTTAATGGTTAAATCTGGTGCTTATGACGAGGCTAAAGACGAACGAACGCCTTCTAAATTTAATGAAATCATTAAGAATATTGCACTTATCTATACCCAATTGGGCGAAGACGACAATGCCATGGTTGCTTACATTGAAGCCAGAGAAATAAACCCTAATGATGTTGGGCTTATTTTAAACCAAGCCAACTTGTATTTTAAGCAAGGTGAAAAGGAAAAATTTAAGAGTCTTATGAACGAGGCCACTGAAGTAGATCCTACCAATCCAGATTTGTTTTACAATATTGGGGTAATTAATATGGAACAAGGAAATTCAGAAGCGTCTAGAACGGCTTATCAGAGGGCCATTGATTTATCTCCTACTTATATTAACGCCTATTTAAACCTGTCTACTTCTTTTGTAAACGAAGGGAATGCTTTAATAGACGCCATGAATAAATTAGGAAGTTCTAGAAAAGACATTGCCCGTTATGATGAACTTAAAGCGGAGAAGCAAGCCTTCTTTAAGCAGGCTGCAGAAGCTTTGGAGGCAGGTTTGGCTGCAAATGCCAATAATGCAGATTTATTGGGCCAGTTAAAGAACATTTATGGTGCTTTGGGTGACAATGTAAATTATATGAGGGTGAAAAAATTGTTAGAGGAATAATTATCTCAGCATTAGCTTATAAAAAAAAGCCCTCCATTGGAGGGCTTTTTTTGTGTGTGATTAATTTTATAGTATTTTTTTAATGACCCTAAGGCTATGGGAGTATTGGTTGGTCTCGTTGTTGAATATGCCTGTGTGGTCTATGCGGTCTATGCGCACCTTGCCGTGACAATGAATGATGTGGTGGTCTGGTAGCATTATACCCACATGATCTATGTTCCCTTCTGCGTTGTCAAAGAAAGCCAAATCTCCCGCTTCAGATTCTTCAATGAAACTTAGGGGCTCTCCTTGCTTGGATTGTAATTCAGCTGTCCTAGCCAATACATAGCCGTTGAGTTTATAAGCCATTTGGCTCAAGCCAGCTGCGTCTATGCCAAAAGGGAGTGTTCCTCCTTTAAGATGGGGTGCGTTTAAATACATTAAAGCAGTATTTACCACCCCATTTTTAGTTCCGTTGGCCTTTGTATTACCTTCAAAAGTATGGGATAGTAATTTCAATTGACTGGTATTGGCCCCTAATAAAACAGGCATAAGTGCACCGTTTTCTTCTTGTATAAAACCAGTGAGTTCTTGGCAATAGCTAGGGGTTTTTTCTTCCAGGCTTTGGTATTGGTCCTCTGAAATTTCTAAGATTTGTAAGTTTTCTACCCAACCCTCTGTTTGGTCGTAGGCCATTCTTACCTTAAACCACCATTTTCTGTGGTCCAATATTTTAAACCCTTCTCCATAATGGGCCATGGTAACAATCGCGCTTTCCGTATCTGGGGCGCTTCTTAAGGCTATATTAGAGAGTTTTGCTATTCCAAAACGCATATTTAGGCTTCTAGGTTGTTTTCAATCACTAGGGCAGAGGCGCCGCCGCCGCCATTGCAAATGGCTGCTGCGCCATAGCGCGCTTTCTCTTGGGCGAGTACGTGGAGTAGGGTTACTACTATTCTGGCACCTGAGCATCCTAGAGGGTGGCCAAGAGAAACGGCGCCTCCGTGAATATTTACTTTGGTATCTGGAATGTTTAATAATTTCATATTGGCTAATCCAACCACTGAAAAGGCTTCATTAAATTCAAAGAAATCTATTTCGGATTGCTGCATTCCAGCTTTTGAAAGGGCCTTAGGAAGCGCTTTAGCGGGAGCGATGGTGAACCATTCTGGCTCCAAAGCAGCGTCTGCATATCCTTTAATGGTAGCCAAAGGCCTAATTCCAAGTGACTTGGCTTTATCTGCACTCATTAGAACTAATGCGGCAGCGCCGTCGTTAATAGTAGAGGCATTGGCTGCAGTCACTGTACCATCTTTTGTGAAAGCAGGTCTAAGGGCAGGTATTTTATCTAAGAATACATTGCTGTATTCTTCATCTGTATCAAAAATAATGGGGTCTCCTTTGCGTTGGGGTATGGATACGGGTATAATTTCATTAGAAAATTTTCCAGCATCCCAGGCAGCCTTAGCGCGTTGGTAGGACTGAATGGCAAACTGGTCTTGGTCTTCTCTTGAACACTCATAAGTGAGGGCACATTGGTCTGCAAAAACCCCCATAGCTATTTGTTGGTATGCGTCTACTAAACCGTCTTTCTGCATACTGTCTTCAAGGGTAGTAGGGCCAAATTTTTGTCCATTTCTCATGGAAACTAAATGGGGCGCCATACTCATGTTTTCCATACCACCGGCCACAACAACCTCTTGGTCTCCGAGTGCAATAGATTGCGCAGCTTGCATGATGGTTTTCATTCCAGAAGCACAAACCTTGTTTACCGTGGTACAAGGAACGGTATTTGGAATCCCTGCTTTTATTGCCGCCTGTCTTGCAGGTGCTTGTCCTGTTCTAGCTTGCAACACATGGCCCATAATAACTTCTCCTACCTCGGAAGGGTCTAATTGAATTCGCTCCAAAGCGCCTTTTATAGCAATAGCGCCTAGTTCTGGTGCGGCTATATGAGACAAAGCGCCCATAAAACGTCCAATAGGGGTTCTTACTGCGGAAACAATGACTACTTCTTTCATAGAATGGGCTTAAAAATAGATTCCTTCAAAAATACTAAAATTAGTGGCAAAGCCGCCTGCTGAAAAACTAAAATAACGCCGGTATGGGTTTATTTTTCTATTTTTGATTCAAACTTATTTCATGGCTAAAGGTCTAGATACCCTCTATAAAAACCAATCCCTACTTTATAAATACCTGCTCTATGTATTGGCAGTGGGCTTGGTTGTGTATTTTTTTCCTAAAGGCGGAAAGTTTAAGTACGAATTTCAAAAAGGAAAGCCTTGGCAACATGAAACTTTGTATGCCCCATTTGATTTTAGTGTAAAAAAGACCTCTGAGGAATTGTCAGCGGAAAAAGCTGCTATTCAGCGCGAGCACATTCCTTACTTTTCTTTGAATGATTCAATGCTGTTACAGTCAAAGGAAGACTTGACCTTTGCACTAGTGGATTTAAAAAAAACCAACCCAACACTCAAAGATACCGCACAAATTAAACGGGTATTGTTTAGGGTATTAGACAGTGTATACGCTCGAGGTTTACTCGCTAGAAATGCCACGGAGAATTTAGGTGAGCGCATATATCTATTAAAAGAAAATACCGCTAGCTTAAGGCCTGTGAGTTCCTTTATGGTTATTCCTAAATTGCTTCCATTCATTCAATCTAAAATACAAACCCCACTTTTTCAGTCTCAAGCCACTTTTGCAGAGGCATTGTTATTAGATGTGGTTGTTCCTAATGTGGTGTTTAATAAAGACTTTACAGAGAAATCGCTTTCAGAGGCTTTAGGTAATGTATCGCTCACTAGGGGTTTTGTAGACAAAGGCAAGCTCATTATAGCGAAGGGAGCTGTTGTAGAACAAGAAAATTACAAGGTACTGCTTTCCCTTAAATCAGAGTATGAATCTGTTTTATGGTCAGACGCCAATTACTATATTATCCTGTTTGGCTACACCCTTTTGGTCGCATTAGTAATGGTTATGTTGTTTTTATTTTTAGCCAAATATAGGCCGCACATTTATAGAGACAATACCCAGCTCACTTTTATATTAGCCAATGTTGTCCTCATGGTACTGCTAACCACCCTGGTGGTGCAATACAATGAAACTTATGTGTATGTAGTGCCGCTGTGTATTTTACCCCTCATATTAAAGACATTTTTTGACGCCCGTTTAGGGCTCTTTGTGCATGTACTTACGGTCCTTATACTAGGATTTGTGGTGCCCAATAGTTTTGAGTTTGTTTTTTTACAAACCATTGCCGGAATTGTAACCATTTTATCTGTAACAGAGTTGTATAAGCGGGCCAATCTATTTATATCTGTTGGACAAATTACTGTAGTGTATATGTTGGGTTACTTTTCTTTCCACATTATACAAGAAGGCACCATAGACAATTTACAGTGGTTGGTTTTTGGTCTTTTTGCTTTAAACGGCATGATCACACTCTTTGCCCAACCCCTCATCTATATTTACGAAAAACTCTTTGGTTTGGTCTCTGAAGTGTCGCTATTAGAACTTTCAGACACCAATTCAAAGCTTTTAAAGGAACTCTCCAATAAGGCCCCAGGCACCTTTCACCACTCCTTACAAGTAGCTAATCTAGCAGAAGCAGCAGCCAACGAAATAGGGGCCAATGCTATGCTTGTAAGGGTAGGGGCATTATACCACGACATAGGTAAAATGAACCACCCTACTTATTTTTCTGAAAATCAGATTACTTCTGTAAATCCGCACCACGAACTAGATCCTTTAGACAGCGCTAAAATTATTTTAGACCATGTTACAGATGGAATTGAAATAGCAAAAAAATACAATTTACCAGACCGATTGATAGATTTTATTAGGGTCCACCATGGAACCACTCAGGTTTATTATTTTTATAAGAAAGCCCAAGAGACCCAACCAGATATAGATATGGCATTATTTACCTATCCAGGCCCCCTTCCTTTTTCAAAGGAGACGGCTATTCTCATGATGGCAGACGCTGTAGAAGCCGCATCTAAAAGTCTTAAAAACCCTACTTATTTGGAAATAGATGCCTTTGTAGAGAAGATTATTACAGGCCAAATGCAGGCCAATCAGTACGTAAATGCCAATATTACCTTTAAAGATATTGAATTAATTAAAAAGGTCTTGAAAGGCAAACTAACTAATATCTACCACCTTAGGGTAGCATATCCAGAATAATTTCAGATCAATGAAAAATAAAGCTAAAAAAAGCTTTAAAAATGTTGTTATATTATATTCTAAAAAGTACATTTGCAACCGCGTTTTTAAGGCGTGAAACACTTTTGTGTTAGGAGAGGTGCCAGAGTGGTAATGGAGCAGATTGCTAATCTGTCGACGGGTAACTGTCGCCAGGGTTCGAATCCCTGTCTCTCCGCTCTTTATTGAAAAATTGATACCTTATTACAAGGTCTCGGGGTGTAGCGTAGCCCGGTTATCGCGCCGCGTTTGGGACGCGGAGGTCGCAGGTTCGAATCCTGCCACCCCGACATTAATAAACAGAGATATTCCCAAAATCTCAAAACTTTTTCCTTCGGGAAATGGTGGCATAGCTCAGCTGGATAGAGCACCTGCCTTCTAAGCAGGCGGTCGAAGGTTCGAATCCTTCTGCCATCACATATAAATAAAAAACCCGCTATGAAATTCAAGCTTGCTTGAAATTTCTAAAGCGGGTTTTTTATTTTCAAGATGGAACGCAAAAGGATCAGCGAGCGAAGCGAAGCCTTAAAACATAAACCTCTATTGCTATTTTGCCTACTTTAGCACAAAAAACAATAGTTTATCAAAATACAATTAATGGAATCTCAACCCAACAACCCTCTACACGGTGTTAAATTATTAGATATATTAGAATATCTGGTAGAAACGCATGGCTGGGAAGAAATGGCCAATCAGGTCAATATTAATTGCTTTAAAAGCAATCAGACAGTGAAATCTAGTTTGACCTTCTTGAGAAGAACGCCATGGGCTAGGGACAAAGTGGAGCGGTTTTACCTGTATTCTATAAAAAATAAATAGGTTTCGCAATTGGAGCTGAATTTTTTAAAAAAGTCCGGTTATTAACCACAGAACATCTAGCTTCGCGTCATGAAATTATCAATCATTAGAATTTTTTGTGGTACATCACATTTAATCTATGGAATACTTACTTTATTTCACCCATTTTATATAGCGGAATTCACAAGATATGGCTTCTCTGCAATGAGAATACTCATTGGGCTAGTGCAGCTAATTTGTGGTGCGGGACTTTTGTACGGTATGGGTAAGTTTAAAATTTCCTTAATAAGTGCAGCCATTTTAGCTGCAATGATGGCTGGAGCTTTAGGAACTCGAATCAATATTCAAGATAGTTTAATACAGTCTTTACCCGCTTTGTTTTACTTATTGTTAAATTCTTATATCTTTATAAAAAGCTTAAAACTTTAATTATGAAATACATAAAATATATTTTAATGGCTGTGGTTTCATTCGTGGTTATTAATGTTTGGTTTTTTAGATTTAATAATCCAACCATTTATAGGGGTGGAAAAGCCGCTAATATGATTGAGGAATTTGCCGTTTACGGGCTCAGCGAAACAATTGTGTATGTTATTGGAGGCTTGAAAGTCTTAGCAGCAATAGGGCTTTTAATCGGTTTTGTGAATAGAAAAGCCATACTTCCTTCTGCTGCATTAATGGGAGCGCTAATGTTAGGCGCTGTCTTTATGCATTTTAAAGTAAGCGATGAAGCTATTAAATTTTTACCTGCGGGTTTAATGCTTCTGTTTAGTTTGACCATTATCTTAATCAATAAGCAAAAGCAACTTTCTTAGTTTATCCTATGGATGATTCTAAAGTACATTGGGAGCGTATCTACAAAACTAAAACACCTCAAGAGGTGAGTTGGACAGAAAATGAGCCCAATATGTCTTTAGAACTTATTTCTAAGGCCAAACTATCCTTAGACGCCCAAATAATTGATGTGGGAGGCGGAGACAGTCAATTGGTAGACCGCCTTATAGATCTAGGCTATAAAAACCTAACGGTATTAGATATTTCAGAAACCGCTATTATTCGCGCTCAAGAGAGACTAGGGGATAGAGCTACACAAGTTAAGTGGATAGTAAGTGATGTGATAGATTATAATCCCAAGCTTTCTTATGATCTTTGGCATGATAGGGCTTCGTTTCACTTTCAAGCATCGGCTGAAAGCATTAGAGATTATTTGACATTATTAAATCGCGTTGTTAAAGGCCACGTCATTATTGGAGCTTTTTCTACCAACGGACCCAAAAAGTGTAGTGGATTAGACATTATTCAATATAATGAAGCATCCTTGAAACAGCTCTTTGAGAAGTATGGTTTTGAGTCTTTGTCTTTTGAAAAACAAATACATACCACCCCTTTTAAAACCGAACAGGAATTCATTTTTGGGTCTTTCACAGCTAAATAGCTATTTATTCCTCCCTTTTAAACATAAAACTAGGCGCTTTGTAATCCTTAGGCAACTGATCTGCAGGAATGGTGCTCTGGTTTCCGTCCCTAGCAGCCCTATAATGTGGAGACATGATTTCTATACCTGCCTCATTGCAAAAATCCTGAATATTGGCGTGTAAGTTAGAGTAAATGGTGGCTTGTTTGTTAGGTTCCCTAGTATAAGCGTTTATCTGATAGGACACATAAAAGTCATCTAGGCTTGTTTGAAGTACAAAAGGAGCTGGATCTTCTAGTAATAAAGGTGTTTTTAGTGCTGCTTTAATGAGGACTTCTTCCATTTTTCTCCAAGGAATATCGTACCCAATGGTAATAGTGGAATGCATGATAAGTCCCTTTTCTGGGGCGTCACTGCTGTAATTTATAGTGTGGCTATTCATTACCGTAGCGTTGGGAATGGAGATAATTTCATTTTTTGTGGTCCTTACCCGAGTCACCAACATATTTTTTTCTATAACGTCTCCAGAGATACTGCCAATTTTCACTCGGTCTCCCATTTTAAAAAGACGCATATAAGTAAGTACTAGGCCTGCGATAATATTAGAAAGCGAACCGGCAGATCCAAAGGTGAATAAGAATCCAAGAAATACAGATACCCCTTGAAAGACAGGTGAGTCAGACCCAGGTAAATAGGGGAAAATCACCACAATCATAAAGGCAAATACCAATACCTTAACGATTTGATAGGTAGGTGCGGCCCAGTCTGAATAAAAGCCAGGAAGCTTAAGATTTTCTTGTTGTATCTCAGATTTTAAGAAGTATAAACCTTTAAGTACATACCTAAATACCACAATAATAACGATCACAGTAATTAGGTTGGGTAGGTAATTCCAAAGCCCTAAACCAATGTCTTTTAAAGGATCTAATACATATCCAAAAAGGGTCTGGGCCATGTCTTTGGTCCATGGAAAAATACCAAACAAAATAGGTAGGGCTATGTATACGGTGCTTAATACCACAAGCCACTTTAGAACGGTGTTTAAATTAATAAGCACTGCAACCTGTCTGGAAGCGTCAAAGAGCGTATAGTCTTTGATTTTTATTCCTTTAATGCGTTTGTTTTCTTGGGCGCGTATTTTAATTGCACTCCATCTAAATGCTATGAAGATGTACTTAATAATGAAATAGGTAATAATGAGAACCAATAAAGCCAAACCAAACTCTTTGAGTAGGGTAATTATATTGGTTTCATTTTGATAATTTAAAACAGCCGTTGAAATAATTTTCTGGTAATTAACACTCAAGTCTGCAGCGTTCATTTTAGACCAAAGCGCGTCTTCTTCTGAAATGCTGGTGATAATCTGATCCGAATACACCAAATTTAAAATATTGTACTCGCTTTCTATGACGAGACTATCTGCAGAAAAATCTCTTAATCCAGCTAGGTTTTGAATCCTTTGATTGACTGCTTTAGCTCGTTCTTCAGGGGAAAAACTTCCCAGACGACTGTATATTGTTAATAGGGTGTCCTTAAAAAAGCCCATGACTGGCACTCCTTTGCTTGTAGCCCTTAAGGCTTCTACTTCTCTTTTTTTGGCGGCCAATCGCTCTGTTTCTTGAGCACTAATAGCGTCTAATTGGGCTTGAAGGGTTTCCTTTTTGAGGTTGTCTGTAGTTTTAAGACTTTGTATCTCAGCCAATAACTCAACTTTCTTAATTGAATCTGCAACCCTTTGACTCTCAATGAGCTGTATTTTTGTATTGTATTGCTCCAGACGAATGCTGTCTTGGTTTATTGCGGCTACAGATGGGATAGAGTCTTGAGCTTTAACAATACTGAAGAAAAAAAATAAAGGCAGTACTAGGGCGTACTTAGTTAGGGTTTTCATAAGCCAAAAATATGTGTAAATGTAAGTATTTTTTTAGCAGTTCATACGGGTGATTGTATTTTCAAAATAAATTGTAATTTGGATCACTTATGAACGAAATGACTAAAACAGTAAAGGTTTTATTAGTACTATTGGCTTTATTGTCATGGCCTGAATCTTTGCGTTCTCAGGATCTTTATACCCAAACCAACGAATTGTCTACCCAAAGCAGTCCCTATTTATTGCAACACGCCAAAAACTCAGTGGCATGGAAAATTTGGAATAAAAAGTCATTTAACCTTTCAAAAAGGTTGTTTTTAGTCTGCTACAAGTTGTTGGTATAATCGTTTTATCAAAATGATTTTTTTGACCTATATTGTTTTCAAAATAACCAACTATGCAAATAAAAGAATCCTCTAAAATATACGACGCAGTGATTGTCGGATCTGGAGC
>Ga0209307_1000866_pt1 | contig 19511 bp, 24 predicted proteins | sample COGITO_mtgs_1105_FD_185519 | JGI IMG/M metagenome (GOLD analysis project Ga0209307, IMG submission 185519) | Pelagic marine microbial communities from North Sea - COGITO_mtgs_110530 (SPAdes) (version 2) | ecosystem: Environmental > Aquatic > Marine > Epipelagic ... | reverse complement strand
CCTCTCCTTCCTCGCCCGTTCTGTCTCCACCGTCACATCCTCCTTCCATGCACCCTCTTCCTTACTCACCTCCTCCACTTCCCCATGTGAAATGACATGCATCAAATGTTGTTTAAAGCACATGCCTTTGATCAGAATTTGTCTCTTTGGAATGTGTCAAGCGTCGTTAGTTATAGCGGAACGTTCGCTAATGCCCCTATAAGTTTAGACAGGTCTTTATTTCCGCCAGCATGGAGGTCGGACGACAAAGTTTCTGCGTTAACATAAAAAAATTAACATATTGATCTACCATTGCATGGCACGTAATAAAAAAAGCACAATTGGATTGGGTTAGCCTAACCCTAACCCTTTCCTGTTGGAATTTGCTGGTTCCCGAAAACGTCATCCAACCCAGTGCATCCTTCGAAATGATTAAACAATACCCATTTGTACGTTCCCCATCTATTGGCGTAAGAATAAGAGATTTTCTCTTGCATACCTGTCACTACCTGTTCGGTCGAATCATCTTCCTATGAGCTAGGTGCGGTGTGTGAAGAGGGAGAGAGAAATCTCCCTCGAACACGGAACAGATGTTTTGGATGACAACGTATAATCAGAATATCTCGTCCTGGAACGTGTCCCATATGTCGAGATATGATGGTAGGTTAGAAAAAAGGTATTACAACGATAGACTGGATCTCTCCTCCCTGCTATTTGGCGAGCGGATAGCGTGTACAACTTTGACACACACACAGTCGTCCATTTTAAAAAGATAGACAAAATATAGGAAAACAGGAAAAATGATTGTCAAGCCTCTCCTTCAGTTCAGCAGACCTCACACGATGTTAGGAACGCTTGTTTCCGTTCCATGCATCTCTCATTCTTCAGGGGCAGGTGTCATGCCTTTAGGATTGTTCTCTTCCGCCATACTTCCTTCTTTGCTGATGAATGCGTTCATCGTCGGAATCAACCAGATTCACGACATCCCCATCGATAAAATCTCAAAACCTCACCTTCCCCTTGCTGCCGGAACACTCTCCCTCTTGTCCGGAAGTGTCTTCTGCGTCACGTGTCTCTTCCTCTCCCTGCTCATCACCTTCCTCCATCCCCTCTCATCATCTCCTCTGAAGTGGACGATCTGTTTGAGCGCACTGGTCGGGTACCTCTACTCCTGTCCTCCCTTCCGACTGAAACGGAACCCATTCTCTGCCGCCCTTTGCATCGTGTTCGTCCGTGGCTTTCTTGCGAACTGGGGCTTCTACGAGCACTCGAAGACACTTTCTGCGATCGGAAACAGGGTCGCTAAACCCCTTCTCCTCCCTCTCTGCATCCACTTCTCTTTTTTCGCCCTCTCCATCGCCCTTGAGAAGGATCGACCGGACATGGTTGCTGACGGAGAGAACGGAATACAGACCTTCTCTCAGATCCTTGGAAAAGAGGAGGTTCTCTTCTTGTCTCGCACTCTTCTTCTGACCTCACAAATGGTCTCCTCCTTTCTCCTTCTCAAGTCTCCAGCCCTGATCTTTGCCTCTCTGGTCATGCACCTTTCACCCTCGTACAAGAGTCTTTGGAGAGGCTTCTACGCAAGCTATCTCTCCTTGCTACTTTGAGTCAATTCTAGGTTGTAACCAACCTCTCTCCTGATAAGGTGGTAAAAAATAAGGATCGTGTGTAGTTGAGTGTAACACAAGGCAGTTTATATCATTGGTCCCTGGCCCTTAAATGTACATGTACCATCTTTAGTATTGCAATCAAAATATTGAGAATAGCAGGAGCTGAAATCTGGTTTGCAATATATTTGTTGTTTTACATATGAAGTTTCTGGTCGGTTCAAATATTTTGTATATTCAGGGTTTACATGTTCTATACTATATTCTGTGAATGAAGCTGTGTTGTTGTTCCGAACATCTTCCGGTAATTTTTTAATATATTTGTTGTTGTCTTCAATAGAATATAAGAGGTGACAGTTCCCCCCTTCTGTTGCGTAAAATGATTTCGGTTGGTTTTCTTTCGGAATATTTTGTATTGTATGATAGCAGTCTGTGTCTGTGCTCGATTTGCATTCCCTTGTTGGGCATTGAGTTGTTTTCCATTTAGCGTCCGTCAACGTAGTCCAGTTAATAGATGATCCAGATGTCATTCTTTTTGTTTTTTTGAGGAGGGGGGTTTAGGTAATTTTTATACAAATATATTTTTTCCTCGTACGGTTTCATGTGGAAAAAAAAATTTTAAAAAGTGAATCGAATTATTCTACGTACGGTTTCATCGCATCCTCTTGAAGGGGTACGTCTTCCTCCTTTTCAGTCGTCGTGGAGCAGACGCTAGATCTATCCTCTGTGAAAGTGATCTTGTTCGACTCGTTCAATGAACAAACCTGCTGAGTCCCATCCTTAAGCACCGCCCTCACCGCAGCATCCTCTCCTGGTACGAGTATCCTCGCTTTCTTCTTCTGGCCTTTGAACACTTCCTTCAAAGAGCAGACGAAGGATTGCGAGTCCGAGTTGATTGCGAAAAGCTTGTCCTCGTGGACCGGATCCCTTCCAAGATCCCATTCAAGGATGAGGGTTGTGCCTTGCTGTTTCCTCTTTTCTTGTTCCCGTTTGCGTCTCCGTTCGCCTTCTTTTTTCTGATCCGAACCATTGTGGAAGAAGATGGAGAACACGATAGCTGCGACAAGCAAGGAGAGAACGATCCACGTGAAGGGATGTTTCAGGATGCCCATGAACCAGTGCTCTCCTTCTTCAATTGCGGATGACTCGTGAACGACTCCGTCTGCAGCTCTATCTCCCTCTTCTCCATCTTTCTGATCCCCGTCTCCTCCTCCTGAGTGCACTCCTCCAGACAACTTCTTCGCCTCTTCCGCATACCGTTCTGCCTCTTCCGAAGAAAGACTCACCTCCAATGCTGTCTCTGCAGCCCTGTCTGCTTCCCTCGTCTCACGAAACAGGGCCTCTGACTTTGCATCGTAGTCTTGCTTTGCTCTCTCGAGAGAAGACTCTGCCTTCTCGAACTCGTCCAGAGCAACCTTTCGTTCCACGTCCTGGACCTCTGCATTGCGCATCATCTCTTCTTTCGCCACTAACGCCTCCTTCGCTGCATCCGCTGCCACTTGTTCAGGAGCTCCTGTCACAACGCTCTCCGTTGGGGGAACTGAATCAGAAGTCTGAATAAGAGTTTGGACCGGAGCGGGTGCAGTGGGGACAGCAGCCTGGACCACAGCGGGTGCAGGAGTGACAGCAGCCTGTACCACAGTGGGTGCAGGAGTGACAGCAGGCTGGACCACAGCGGGTTGGAGGTGGACAGCAGGCTGGACCACAGCGGGTTGGAGGTGGACAGCAGGCTGGACCACAGCGGGTTGGAGGTGGACAGCAGGCTGGACCATAGACGGTGAGGCAACTGGCAGAACGACCGGTGAAGCGATGGCTCTGTAAGCATCCGTAGCCACTGGAACAAGGTGCATCATACACCCTCTCCTTTTTTTTCAGTGAGCACATATTATATTGTAGCATGGCCCTTCCGCCTCACACCCTGTCCGACCTCCTAAAGCTGATCATGATGGAGATCGCAGCCGTCATAGTCGTGCGTGTGGCTGCGAAGAACATGTACGGAATCGATATCTTCGACTTCAGCAAGATGCCAGGCAAGATATTCGGAGGCGTCATCACCGCTGTCACGTTCTACGGTCTCTATACCACCCTTAGCTCTGGACAGAAGCTTCAAGAACTGGGTCAAAAAGTGACTCAGTGAGGTCTTAACGTCAGACTCGATCCATCATCTAAACACGAGAAACGAGACGATGAGGATGATGGAGAGAAGGATGAAGATCCAGAGGTGATTCCCCTCCTCCAGCTTCAGGACACCGCTTGCGTGCCTTCCTCCTTCTACGTGGAAGGAAGGGCTGCATCCAGAGGAAAGGAGGAGAGAGGCGGACGAGCCTTCAAGGGTGTCGCACCCACCAGCCGCATGAGGAAGACGGGACTCGAACTCGGACGAGCACACGTTGACGTAAAGCTTGTCGTTGGGCACCATCTCCGACATCAGTCCTAGGAACTGACTCGACTTGGAGAGGACGTCCTCGTTCTTCATCCCTTTTCTTACTGAACCACTCACATTTTATGAGGCGTCCAGACGAATGTGAGCGAGAGCCTTTCCTGGCACGCCTTCTGTATGGCAGATACGATCTCATCGCTTGCTGATTTGGAAAACCAGATCTCCGCCTTGCTGGACAAGACCCTCAGCGTCCGTTGGCATCGTTTCGAGAGCATTCGAACGCCAGTCACGAAAGGCAGGTCCTCGTTGCAGAGGCTCAGCCACATGGAGAGCCAAGCCTTCTCCATGTCTTCCTTCCTTTCGAACATGGTCCTGCAGTTTAACGTTCCCCCTCCCTGGTTCTCCTTGTCTTCCCAACACGGGAGCACATCGCTCTGGAAGACGGAATACCCTTCGATCAGCCTCTTGTCTCCCTGGTAGAGAGGTACGAGACAGTACTTCTTGTTCATCAGTACCTCCATCGGCTTCGGGACGTGGTTGTAGAGTCGGAACAGCATCCCGAAGCTGTCTATCGTGGGACCAAGCTTCATGAACGGGTAGTCACGACCCGCAAGGTGAGCATACAGTTGCCACTTTCGTTCCGTCTCCATCTACGTCACCTGCTACGTTCCACTTCTGAATCAGACGGGGGCAGGCAGAGTAGTGGTGTCCTACCTTTCCGCAGCCTAGCCTCACGATCTTTCCGCCCTCCGTTCTCATCACGCGGACGCATGTCGGAATCCAAGGCTGCCTCAGCATGTGCTCTCCGTGCGCAAACGAGCAGTACGGTTCCGTGCAAACGCCGGACTGCCACAAGCTGCAGAGCCTGGTTCGGAAGGTGGAGCACTCGGATCGGAAGTGATGGGCTTTTCCACACCTGTAGCACGTGAGGTTGTGCCTGTGGATCTTGAATTGGGAGTTGACGTTGATCTGAATGTTACGCCCCCTCGGTATCTCCATCAATCAATTTTTTCTTTGCTCTCAAAAAAAATGGAGAGAGAGTTACCCCCGCTTTCTGCTAAAGGTCAGTTCGTCTGCTCCACCAGAGACAGCAAGTATATCGTCCCCATCTTCAAGAGACCTGAGAGGAACATCGTCCCTCTTGGAACAGGAGTTGTTCCTGCCAGCAACTCGAATATGACCAGGAAGGGATTCTAAGGAGGAGACGCCACCCTCCTCCTTCTCCTAGGAGCAGCAGGTGTCGGTGCTGATGCGATGTCCTCGGCCGGTGAAGGTGGTGTCTGCTCTTGAACTCCTTCCTCCTCCTCGTTGGCTTCTTCCTCCACCTCTTCCTCCACCGCTTCTCCGTGTTCTTCCTGTTCGTCCTCTTCCTCGGCCTCCTCTCCTGCTTCCCCTTCATCCTCCTCCTCCTCCTCCTCCTCCTCCTCCTCCTCTCCCGTCGCCGTCACCTCTTCCGCCATGGGGCAGTAGCTTGCTCCCCCTCCGCCTCCTCCCGCTCCGCATGCCATAAGCTCACAGAGGACATTGTCTGGGAGAACTGGCGTGGAGCGCATGGAAAGAACCTTCTGCTCGATATGGTAGCACTTGTAGGCGAGGTACGCAACCGCTGCCGCTATGACTCCGATCACGATCAGGAGAACATTCATTTTCATTTTGGAAGGTCAGAAAAGGAAGGGACGGATGAACTCATCATCACGAGTTCGAAGTTGGAGTTGACGAAAGTCCCTCCGTCGTCTTAGGAAATTGCTGGGTCTGACCGCAAGTCGCGTGCACAGCAGAGTTGACTCCAAACGCAGCGCTTCCCAGTACGCCTAGGACGGCCGTGTACGGGTTCATGAAGAGAGGAGCTGCCATCCCCATTCCGGTTGTGAAGGAGCTGAATCCTTCCGCCACGTCTTGACCGGGCAGACACTTCGCCTTCGCCTGCACCGGTTGCTCCCCGACGAAGTAGTAGAGCATGTCTTCGGCAGACTTGTTCTCCTGCTCCATGGCGAGGGCGTACTCGGTTAGGCCGCCACGGAAGAGAGCCTCCACCGCATCGACCCTCCCCTTCTTGTAGTAGTCGTTGATCATGGGGCTGCTCACGAACGCCTGCTCGTTCGGCCATATCCTCCTGTGCCACGGGTTGGCCGTCTCGCCCTCCTTTCCTCCTTTCACGGGCGCAGTCCAGCAGTGGTAGATGAACGACCAGTTCAGCTTCTGAGTGGTTGGAAGGTAGATTCCTCCCTGCTGGGGAGGAGGCAGGAACGACCTGTACTCCGAGAAGTGGAGCTGGTCCTCCGATCCGTTCCAGTGTGCTGCCGTCAGACCGTCGAGGGATACGCTCCCCTTCGAGTAGAGCGGCTCTCCGAATACGCTCACCATCTGTAGCAGAAACTCTGCCGACGCCGGCTTGAGCGGTGTCGCAACGAAGGCCAGTCCCATCATCCACGCAAAGGAAGGGTAGACAGAGGAGATGGCGCAGCTTTCTACGGATATCTTCCTAGATCCCAGGGCGGGCGGATTTTTTATGTCCGAGTACGCTCCCGTCTTCCACCACTTGTAAGGAAGGGGGAAGAAGTTCTCAAGGTTGCGTATTCGTATGTAGAAGGAGACGAGGAGAAGGATCAGGCAGACGAGAACGAGGAGGAGGAGGAACCTTGTCGTGGACGCCTTCGAGTGTGCCTCCTCAAGCCTGCTTCTGGCGATCGAGAACTGCTGTGCCTCCTCTGCGAGTGTTGTCTTGTCCAGCTGCTGCTCCATGAACCTCCTTTACTCAGCAAGGCAAGGAAAAAACAGAGACAAAGGAGCGAGCTTAGAAAAAAACATGGCGACAAACCACATGGTCCTGCAGTGCGGAGTCGAAGATTCGACTACCTCTTCCGCATCGTACGCGTTTCAGTACGGATTGCGGAGCTTCGAGACGTGCCACTCGTTCGATCCGTCCAAGCCCTACGCTCACGGATCCAACGCAAACCCGATCTCGTTTGCGGACGAGAAGTTCGAGTACAGAGAGGAGAGCGTTCCTGACGTTCGATCCGACAGGGAGACCGGTGTGTTCTCGGGTGCCTACTCGGTAGGCGATTCTACCGCGTCCTTCCTGGTCGGAAAAGAGTACACATTCGTGCAGATGAAGAAGCTGGGAACGCTCCAGTACGACCCGAACTCGCTCTCTGAGCAGGAAGAACCCACCCTTCCCATCACGTCCATGGACGCACAGGGAGAGGAATACGATATGACATCCCCATACATGAGGATTCGAAAAGAGAAGGAGGAAGACGAAGGAGCGTCGCCTTCGGACCCGCTTCTCATCTTCTCGAGGAACGACCCTCAAACGGGGGAGTGCAAGAAGATGTGCTTTCCGGACGGTGGTCTGAGAGGCGTGGCATACCTGACTCAGAATGCGATCCAGTACGAGATGCTCGCGATTGACACGGGCACGATCGCATGCCTGAACAAGGTAGGACCTGAGACTGGAACAATCCTCTTCTTCTGCATGAGCACCGCGTGCAGGTACATGGACAACGGTATGATACGTGATACCGACAACGGTCTGTACGACATGCTCAGTGCGGGCAGGAAGGTGGCGAGGCGCTACTTCGAGTGCATGTCCTCGTACAAGAGGATTCGCCCCCTGATCCCATCCGAATCCATTCTGAAGGGAAAGGCGAGAAAGCAGATCCTGGAGACGGGTCTGTCCTCGCTCATACACCTTCATCAGGCAGACGTGTTCGAGAAGCCCGCCTACTGCGACTGCGTCTTCAAGAAGGCACGCACCTTCACGGAAGCGTATCTGATCTGGAGGCTCCTCGACGAAGACACGGAAGCAAGCCCATTCCAGATCTTGAATGTGAACACGGCAGAAGAGGCTTCCTCCCTCACAGGCAAGCAAGTTACAACGTGCACGATGCTCTGGAACAAGGTGACTGGAGCGCAGCACGGCATTCTCCTCGCCATGCTCTCCTGCTGCGACACTCTGATCAACCAGGGAGACGATGACTTCAAAGTATCTCTTCGGACGTCTCTCAAGCTGGCGAAGGAGGGGACGTACGCTTGCATGAGGCTCAGCCAGGTGAAAGACTGCCGCTGCGAGCACTGCACCTTCCACAAGTCTTGCTCCGTTCCTCTGTCTGCAGACGACCTGTGCGTCTGCAAGATCTGCGGGGAGAAGGGCCTCTGCTCGAACTGCGAGGTGCTCCTCGATGGGACGTGCCCCGAATGCATCTTCGAAAGGAAGGAGGAGGAGAAGAACATGGTCCTCTCCCTCCAGAAGACGGTGCGTGAGCTGAAGAAGGAGGTGAAGTGCCTTTCCGAACAGGTGACGCGAAGCGATGAGGTCGCCAAGGCAGCTCAGAACGAGGCCTCTCTCCTCGAAGAGGAGAACGGGAGGCTGTCCAAGGAGCACTCCTCTCTTTCCAAAAAGTTCGAGAAGCTGAAGAATGGGGTGCAGGACACGAACGCTCTGAAGGCGAAGGTCAAGCACACCGAGGAGAAGGTGGACACTCTCAAGGAAGAGCTGAGAAGGAGCAGATCGTACGTGTGCGACCTTGAGGCTTCCGAGGCGAGCCTCCTTCAAAAGAACAGCCTCCTCTCCACCGGCGTAGAGGAGATGATGTTCAGCCTTGACTTCGCCTCCGCCCGCCAGGAGGTGGAGCTAGGCATACTGAGGCGAGACTGCATGGACACCGAGACGTACCTCCTCGAGACGGTCACATCCCTTTGCTGAAATTTCTATCGCACAAAACAGCAGAGGAGAAAGAGAAAGAGAAAGAGAAAGCGGATGTCAGACCTCGGCTTCTACATCCGACCGAACGAGCACGCAGGCATCACATGCTCCATGGTCCGAGGAAGGCTTGTCGTCACCCACCTCGACAAGAGAGACTCTTTCTTCAACGCAGGAGTGAGGGTGGGTGACGAACTCCTTCGCATCAACAAGATCCGTGTCAGAAACGACGAGGATTGCGTTCGCATGATCCAATGCTCCACGGACAGCGCCACTCTCCTCCAAATTCCTGTCCGTATCCTCGTGACAGTCAGGAAGAGCATGCACGACATGTCAGACAGACTCCTCATGTATCAGCATTAAAAAAGTTAAAAGCATTTAAAAAATCGTAAACTAATCTTCATCCAAGTATGATACTCTTTCCATTCTGTTACGTCTCACTCGTTTTCATCCTTCTCCCTCTCCGACGATGCGTCCATTTTCAAGCACTTTCTTTTTTTGAACCCTTACTATAATGGTTGCCGTTGCACTTCTGAAACGACCATCCTCGTGGGAAGAGTTCATCCTCCTTGTCAGGAAGGGTCTGGACCACCCCCTCGAGTCAGAACGACCTTGTGTGAAGGAGCTCAGAAAGGGGACGAATCACATGATGGACGTCTGGTTCGAGGACGGCCTTCAGCCTCTTTACAAGAAGAACACGATTGTCTCTCTCCTCTCCAACACGATTTGCCCTTCTCTTTGCGAGTTCCTTACGGACGAGAACCTTCTCGACGACGCTTACAAGAAGGCTTGCTCAGAGAAGAAGGTGGAGAAGAGGACGAAAAAGGTGGCCGATATCATGTCCCATATCTCTGAGGCATGCGACTCGTCAAAGAATAGGAAAACGACAGACGAGTTCAGAAAGATGTCGGATGCGATGAAGAAGATGGCATGCGACGAGGAGTGCAAGAATGCGATCCACATCCTCTACGCAAGCCACGAGAACGCTAGAAAGATACTGACTCTCATGTTCAATAGACTCGTAGATGCTCTAAATAACCACTCGGACGTTATGGAATCCACGGACATACCGTTCGAAGCGATGATGATCAGCTAAACCCAAGGTGTCTCTCTTTTTTACTTACCTGTCTTCTTCCTTCTCTCTCTCTCTCTCTCTCTCTCTCTCTATTACTGTATGCCCCTCAACCCCACCCCTTTCAATGTAGTAGCCCCTAGTCATACATGTACCCCATAGGTACGGTACCGGTACCGAGCCACCCCTCCATCCCCTTTCCCTCCTACCCGATATAATACCGATATAATACCGATACCGGTACCGAGGCAACCCCAGCCCCAAGAAAGAAATCGTCTCCCATGAAACAAAAAAACGTTCTTCCTACCCGGAGAAATTTGGTTGACAGAGTTTGTGAGGGACGGAATTTCTCCCGTCTGAAAAAAAAATTCCGTACCGTACCGGGGGAGTACCGTACCGTACCATACTTACTTTGTGTACCGTTTTTTTCATACCAAGTTGCATCAGTTGATATCTTGTGTCCACATCCCTGCAAGGAACATATTCAGAGGTCCTGCCCCATTGTTTACACTCGAGTCTACCCCAGGTGTGAAAAGATTTGGTTCCGCTACCTTCACGTACCCTTCTGCGCCCCAGTAAGGACCCCATGAGTTGCGGATGATCCAGTATGGAATGCTCTGTTTCATGTACTGTTTTCCATTCCTGTCCGTCAGAACGCTAAGAGGAGTGGAGACTCCGTACCCAACAAGAACAACTGCATGATCCAATACCCTTTCCTGGCTGCTGGGAAGGGCACCATCATAGACAGGAGAGGTGTCGAGAGACGTGCCTCCAGGGAACGCCTTTCCAACGATAGGCCCTAATGCAATTGCATCTATGATTATGGAAAGAGGACCGTGAGAGTCAAGGTATTCTTTCACTGTGTTTGGTTGCAAGACTCTGTTTGGCCCAAAAGGAACAGATAGAACACTACCGAAGCGAGTGTTGTTGAAATACAAGAGACCCTGGTCTTCTTGAACAGACCTTGCATGTTCGATGTTTGCAATGCCGGAGGACCCTATGCCTCGTCTACGCATGCGTCTCCGACGAGCCCGTCACGTTCACTCTCTCTCCCCTTTCGAAGGGACCGTATCACAGGTCCTGCCGTCTTGATTCCTTGACAGTTCCCCCTCTGTCTTCGATGCCAACCTTCGGCATGAGCGATACAGAACCTGCTTACCTCACGACAGAGCATCAGCTTTACACAAACTTCACTCCCTTGGATGAGAAGGGACTCCACACCCTCTTCATCACAGGGTTCCTCGTCCTTTCGAAGCAGGATCCCGATCTGTCTGATTCTGTGATACGAAACATGTTGGACAGGCTCTGCTTTTATGAAAAAAAGGACTGCCCTCTTTCTTTTTTGAGTCATCAAGAAGAAGAAGAGAAGCAGCAGCAGCATGCAGAACCTGTACTACCTCTCATCCCAAGAGCTGGAACACATGTCGAGAGTGCTTCTTGAGGGGACAGAGGAGGAGAGGAGATGTCTCGCAGAAGAGATGGAGAACGTTGTCAGCACGAGGCAACAGATCTCTGAGATGCTCTCTGAACGACACAGCAAAAAGAAGGACAGTGTCGATCACAAGCAGAAATACTACTCCGAGTATTAAGTTTATGTTTCCCTTATAATTTTTTTAAGTCTCTCAGTAAGAAAGAAATGGCAGAAGAGCCTTGCGTTGTCCTGAGAGAGGCGTTCAAAGACGTGCTCAGACAAAAACCAGCTCCGGCAGAGCAGCACAGCAGCGAGTTGTACCTCTCTCCTACGCCTCCAACCTCCTCCGCTCCTCTCCGCATAGTAGAGAGCGGCAACTCGTGGATTCCCATCCTGATCGCAGCACTCGTGGGCGGACTCCTGGCCCTGTTCGTTTTGCTTTGCTTCTTCAAGGGAGGAGGAAGAGAAGAGAAGAAGAAGAAGAAGGTTCGCTTTGTAGACGAGGACGAAGACGAAGAGGACGAGGACGAGGACGAGGACGAGGACGAGGAGGCGGAGGATGCAGAAGAGGAGGAGCCACCTCCACGTCGCACCAGCGCTAAGAAGAAGGGTAAAGGATTGAAACACATGCCGGCTGTCGTCTCCTCCCCGTCTGAAGCAGATCAGGACCAGAAGCCTTCTGATCCAAACTTCCAGATCCTAAGGGGGGGCTAGAGGGGGGTCTTTCCGAATGAATTGTACCTTGTCAACGTTTTTGCAAGATTGCAAAAATGCCCGTCTTTTTTATTGATCCGTAAGCAATAAAAACGCCAACCAAATTCTGCAAGGCGTGTATCTGATCCGAATGTATGCGTTTTTTTAGTAGCGAAGCCGCGAAGACAATGTACCTCCTCCTTCTTACAAGGTGGATTCAGAAAGTGTCTCTTTCTTACTCAAGCCCTCTCCTTGGAAGATGGTGCCATCCAAATTCGGAACGTCCGTGCGCAGACTGGATCCGAAAAGTCGACTTGGCAGGTGGAGACAACTGTCTCACTCCCGTTCCTCGTTTGGGTGGAGCGAGAAACATCGGGAAAGAGTGACTTACCGAGGCGGCCTGTCATTGGAGGAGGAACAGCACCCTGTCATTATTGCTGTAAAAATTCTACGAGGCAGAGGAAGTCTCCCAAGCTCTCTCTCAAGCTTTTTGAACGAGCCTCCTCATCCTCTTGTACTGCCTGTTCCAAACGTAGATGCGAGCCATCTTCCTAGCCTCATCGTCCGTGTACCCCCTCCTTCTCAGTATGTAATACACGCACGATCTGGACCTACCCTTCCCGTTCCTGCAGTGAATCACGCACCTGTTCCCCGTGTGTGCGAAGTGGAACGCCTCTTCGAGGTACTTCTCCTTCGCGTGGTCGTAGTCGTGCGTAGGTAGAAAGAGCGTCCTCCATGTCTTCACGATCAGGGGGGAACGAGTCTCCTCCTCCGTTCTCTGAAGGCAGATCAAGGACCGTATCCCCATCTCATGAAGAGAGAGAACATCCTTCTCCTCTGAAGGGCAGCGTGACACGTATAGGTTCGTATCAGCCACCCTGAAGCATCGAAACCCTTTGTAAGGGACGATGAACTGGCGTACGTTTGCAACAAACGCATCCATTCGATTGATTTTTTTTATTTGTTCACAGAAGAATACATAAAAATAGCACTCATGAGTACGGATGTTGTCTACACGGTAGGAGCGGTGGCGATCGGCCTTGTGTCGGTCGGGTTCTGCATCCTTCTCCAGGACAGACTCTCAAAGATCTCTTCCTCTTCCGATCACAACTCCGTCGTCCTTCCTTTGGCAAGGACAGTAGCCGACCTGATCGACTCCTCTTCCACCAAGGAGGAGACGACCAAGCTCCTCTCCACGCTCGAAGACACGAAGTTCAGGGCAATCTCTATCACCGTCTTCTCGGAGGAAGGAGAGATCTGGATGGACACAGCACAACCGGCGTACGGGAAGGTTCCTTCCCCTCCGACAGAGAGGCAGGAGACTCTCTTCAGGATCATCTGCGAGGAGAGGAAGAAGGAAGAGAAGAGGAGCAAGGGAGGGTTTCGAACCAGCCTGTACCGATCGTGCCATCCTAACGGGTCTGGAGAGAAGGACGTGACTGCCGTTGGAGTCTGCCCTTGCGACAGGTCTGGAATGATAGTCGCTTGCCAAGCTTGCGGATCGGGACTTTAAACCATCTCTGGCGTCAGGTACGAGTCTGTTCCGATCAGAACCTGGAAAGGAACACCTGCCATCGTAAGGCTCGTCCCTAGGATGAGAGAAGCAGGTGTGATCATCCACAGGTCTATCCACAGGCGGAACGTGTACAGGTGCAGAGATACCGACAGAATCCCGAACACAAACGTGACCTTGTTTGGGTAAAGGGAGAGCATGCTGAACAGCAGCAGGAAGAGAACCCCCTTCCTCTTGACTGTCAGGTAGTAAATCGAGCTCAGCATGCAGAGGATGAGATGGAGGATGTACAGCGTTTCGAACGAGAAGCAACGCCTCCTCTTTCGAATGTCTGACGGCTCGTTCCTGCTGACCTCCTTCCTGCAGACGGGGCACCCTTTCCCAACCTCCATCCACTTTGTGATGCACTTTTCATGGAACTCGTGCTTGCAAGCAAGCCTTCTCGTTCCAGCACCGACCTCTACCTCCTCGAGGCAGATGGAGCACATCCCGATCCTCCTCTGTACTTCTCCTTCAGAAGGTCTGTCACCTCTTTCTGTGCCTTGTCCACCTTCCCGAGGGAGAGGATGAGTGCAGGTACGTCCGTTGGCTTGAAGGTGAGAAGGAGGAGGCTGTTTTTTCCTCCTCCCTTAGCGTCCTCTGCCGTCCTCCTGCTCAGATTGAGAGAGTAGAATCCAACCCCCGCTCCTGATGCGACCACCACCATCGATGCCATCAGCGGGTTCTGGAGGAGCTCGAACAGCATGCCTATCCCCTTTCCCACACGGATGAAGAGCCCTCCCACCTCCTTGACGGTCGTGTAGGCAGCCTTCTCCGCTGCGATCGAGACTGGTTGGGGCACCATGGCGCCTTTCTTTGCAGAAGAGGAGGAGGAGGAGGAAGGGGAGGAGGAAGAAGGCTTGCTCAGATAGTAGGAGAGGGAAAGAGTGAGGAGGGAGGCGATCGTCTGCGAGTTTGCGTTGTCGAGTGCCATCCTGAGGATTCCATCCCCTAAGGAGCCAAACTTGTCGCAAAGAGAGAGGCGTGACATGACGTAGTAGAGGACAGAGGAAAGGACGAGGTTGATCGGAAGGGAGAGGACGAGGAAGACAGGCTCCTTCAGCATGAGGAGGACGAGGAGGGACATCCTGTCGAAGACGGTCTTCGGATGCTCCTTCCTCTCCTCCAGCTTGGAACGGACGGACTCGTACGCCTTCTTCAGCTGGGCAGACCTCTGCCCCGCACCGAACCGAGCCGCAAGGTCCACGAACTCGTCCTTCCTTCCGGTCGGAGAGCCAGTTCGGATGTAGGTTCCGAACCCTACGTACGACCCCATCAGACCCAAGGCGAGCATCGTGGTCAGGATGCCGAACACGTTCTTCACCTTTCCTCCTTTGGCGTAGATCGCCCTGCAGAGCGGCAAGAGAACGGCCTCGAGGGAGAGTCTCGAGACGAGGGAGTAGAGGTTGGTAGCCTGCGACTTCGTTTCCGTCCCTAGTCCGAAGAGAGAAGACACCCTCCCCCAGCTGACGAGAGAGGACCAGTTGTAGACGAGGATTGCGATCAGAGAGCCCACCATGAGCTCGTAGGAGTGCTCCTTCGTGTACTGGACGACCGCTGAGAGGGTGGAGGAGAGTCGCCTCGCGAGGAGAAGGGCCTTCTGAGACAGGACACGGACGTAGTTCTTCACGCCTCTCATGCCGAGGGAGGTGGCTTCCTCCATCTCCTTCCGAAGCAGATCGTAGGAGGCAACGCACTTGCGTATCATCTCAGTTACTCTGTCCACCTGCTTGCAGTTGAAGGAGGAGAGGAGGTCCTGCAGCTGGAAGAGGATCGAATCGTAGGAGGAGAGGAGGACGTCAAGGAGAGAGGAGAGGTCTGAGGCTGTGCTGACCTTCCTCTGAAGGAGGAGACGGATCCCTTCTCTAGACTCCTCAAGGGACCTTATCTTGGAGGAGAGGTCGTTCCGCCTCCGAGTGCACGACATCTTTTTTTGTACAGGGGCGTCACAAAAAAAGGGATGTACGACGTCATCATCATAGGTTCTGGGTACGGAGGATGCACGGCAGCGAAGGTTCTGTCCGAGAGGGGAGTGAAGGACGTCCTCATCCTCGAGAGGGGTGCGGTCGTTCCCCACCAGAGGAAGGCGTACAGTCTAGGGGCACAGCTGACGAGGCTGGCAAGGCTCCAGAACTACTCCGTTTCAGCTGTGGGAGGAGGGTCTGCAATCAACTACGGCGTGTTCGTCCCCCCTTCCGAGCACGACCTGAGGAACGCGTTCGGAGAGGAGTACGTAAGCATGAGACCGGGGTTCATGTCCTTGATCAAGGAGTGGGGCGTGGAGAGGCCAACGAGCGGGGGAGCGACCTACCTTGCGAGCGTGATAGGGAAGAAGTACGGGACTGAGTTCAGGGACACGGAAGAGGCGTCGAAGGACTACAGGAACGTGACTCTCAGGCCAAAGACGATACAGGCTGGGATAAGGAGGGACGCAGCCTTCTTCCTCCAGTCCGGAACGTGGGAGACGCTTCCGGTGCCGATCCGAGCCTGCACGGGAGTGGACACGATCGAGAGGACGGACGAAGGGACGTGGAGGGTACACCTCTCCCTCGGGGGGGAGGTGCTCTCCTCGGCCCACGTCCTTCTCTGTGCGGGTCCGATCGAGACACCCGCCCTGCTCTTAAGGAGCGTGAGGAAGGGTCACATCCGGAGCGTGCACCCTTCCGTGGGGAAGCACATGCAGGACCACGCACGTATGCAGACCATCGCATGCGCACCCGTCGGAATGTTCGCTAGGGATGAGGGTGTGAGGCACTCCAAGATAGAGCTCGTGTACAACACGGAGAACAAGCTCCCCAGCGGGGTGAGGTACGACATACACACCGAGCAGGTGATTCACACAGGACTGGACGCAGTCTCTGTCTCCACTGTGGCGTGCCTCCCCTTCCCCGTCTCATGCCTCCTCAACCCGATCCCGAACGCATGCGTCTGCTCGGAAGGGTTTGGTGCGAACCTATGCACCGTCGCAAGCCTCGTCCCTCTCGGGCTTGGAGCTCTCTGCAACCCTCTCGCCTGGTGCACGACGTACGACTTCGTTCTTGGAGGTGCTACCCAGCCGGACGGGGAGGTCTCTCTCTCCACGTACGGTCACACCAGCGTGAGACTGCCGAAGGCGTCCGATGAGCAGAAGGAGATGATCCGCTCCAAGGCGAAGTCGCTGAGGGGAGCCCTCTCCTCCGCTTCGCTGACATGCAACTACGAGAGCCTCGGCTTTGACACGCAGTGGCATTACGTTGGAACCGCATCCCACAAGAGGGGAGCTCTCAACTCCAGGTTCGAGATTCTTGACGAAGGTGGAAGACCGATAGGTGGACTGTATTGCGGGGACGCATCCGCAGCGTCCACCCCTTCCCAGTTCAACACAGGACCTTTGGCCGCCTTCGCAGGGTACGCTGCAGGCAGGAGGATGCGTCTGGGCTCAGTCTCCGTCTCAACGTCTTCCATGGAGCGAGCCTGATCTGAGGCGGACGGGAAGGATGTTACTCACGTCCATCGCCTCTCTGCTCCTTCTCCTCCTCCGCTTCGCTTTCTGAACGAAGTACTCCATCCTCACCCTCCTCAGAGCGTTCGGAGACAACACGACATCCACTTCCTCCTCCTCCTTCTCTGCTTTGTTCATCTCCTCCTCCCTTCTCAGTTTCTCCTCCTCCGTTTCCCTCGCGTCCCTCTCCTGCTCCTCCCTCAGCGCCTCCTCGTACTCCCTGTTCTGCTCCTCGATCAGATCTCTCATATATGGATCACATGCGACCGTCTTCTTAAGACTGATAAGGTTCTCCTCCACGATGTCCTCTCTCTTTCCGTAAAGGCTGATGCAAAATTGCATGGGACAATTGCCCGTCTGTCAGACGAGCAATACTGTCCTAGTCGCCAGGTCTGCATTCGAAGGCCGTCAGCTGCTTATCAACTTCGTCTTCGAGCATGTCTGCTCCTGCTCCTGCATCAGCATCACGTCCCTCTCCAGCCTCTCCTTCTCCTTACAGCGTTTGACACTGTTTCTCCCGTAGTAAGTGCGTGATGCACGGACAAGGGCCTCCTTATACGTGCAAGCGTGAGCGCTCATGTACGATTCAACGTGATCCTTCCAGTTGCTCATTCGTGTTTTGAATGGGCGAAAGACAAAAAAACTGACGTTTCTTTTCAATGTCTCCTTCTGAATCTTGTTTTAAATACATCTGTTTCGCAAATCTTACTTCATTCAAGTACTACACCTACTTCTGGAGCGCTCCCTGAAGGGTACCGATCGAAGGGAGAAGGGATCCTATGTTCCCAGCCATCTTGTTCATATCCTCCTCCGAACACTGGCTCAACACTCCTTCCCCTAACTTCTGGAGGTCTATGCTCTCAAGGGATGTTTTCCCGCTTGAGATGTCCTTGGCTAGGCTCTGAGCGCACTCCTCTATCTTGGAGAGCATGCCTGTCGGAATGCTCGTCTGAACTCTGGAGAAGCAGACCGCCTGCTCGAGGTCGGACCACGTGTCATCCAGCTCGTTCTCCATCTTGGAGGAGAGAGCCTTCCTCTCCACATCGGTCAGGACGGGCCACTCGTAGTGGATGAGAGACAGGTCCCTCGCCTTGAGTTTCGTTTCCAATCCTTCGACGATCCCGTTCGACCACGTGTCGCACGCCTCCTTCAGCTCTTCCTTCTCCATGGCACGTATCCTCCTCGCAAGTCCCAACCCTTCTTCTCCTCCTATGTGGTCTCCCAGCGTGGAGAGGCCTGTCTGGAAGGCGGTGGTCATGGACATGGGTGACGACTTCGCATGCTTCATGGTCCTTTGCTTCTGTATGTTCTCTTGTATCTCCTGAGGCGTAGGAACCTTGACAGGATCGTACCCTGCGCTCTCCATAGCGTGCCTGCAAAGCATCTTCATTCCAGTCCAGTACCTCTCCTTGCTTCCCTCTTTCGGAGGATCCGCACCAAACTCTTTGTACAGATCGGAAAGGCTCTGCGAGTCCTTGTACTCTACCGCGAAGTAGCGAGGAGGAGGGTGGCCAAGTATGCGTGTGCATGCCTTCACCCACTTCGCATCTTTCGTATCCATCGGCTTGACTAGAATATCGTGCCATGCGTTTGCGTGTTCCATCGGATCCGTCTCATCGTCCAGCCCCTCTCCGAAGAGGAACTCGAACGTGTCTGCGAAGTGCTTTCCCGCCAGCTGCGAAAGGTCCATTTTTTTTACTGTTACACCCCATTTTAGGGGGAAGGGGAATGAACTCATCCCGATGAACCCGACTACCTTCTATAAAGATTTTCATAGTAATCCCTCTGTTCTTCGCTCATGTTCGTTCCACCCCAATCTGTCGCATCCATGCAGTTTATTTGTCCCATCATCCCATCCAGTTTCGACCACGGAGGTCTTGTCTTGTAAAGGTGGTCGATCGCCATCAGCGAACCACGTACGAGTGTGCTTCCCAGGCTTCTGACGCAAGAATGCACTCCGTACCGTGGATTATGTGTTTCGACTGTTTGGAACAGGCTCGTTCCTTCTTCTGTCGAAGGGAAATACGTGTGATCGTCCATGGTCACGCAAGGTGTCCTCACAGAGGATAAGAAAAACTGTATTAATTTCTGTTTCTCCTCTTCCGTGAGGAGAGTCTCCTGAACATGAATCGCTTGGATCAGTGCATGCTCCATTGTGTGCAGTCTCTTGTCTTCGTTGACATCGTCTGCCTTCAGATCCCCCCTTTCTCTTACAGATAACAGTCCTTTCGGTGTCACCGACACATACTTTCCTTTCAGCTTATCCGAGATTGGATTGGAACTTGACCCGACTTCCTTCCTCGATTTGAAGTCTGTCGTTGGATACGGGCGGTCCGGACCGGCCCATTTCAGGTTGTACATCCCTAGCATGAACATGTACTTTGCCATCACCCTAGAAGCATCTCTCAATTTCTTGTTGTTTGGAAGGGTTCGGGTGATCTTCTCGTAAGCTTCGTACGGTTGACAGAGTCGTTTCAACTTTGTCTCCAGTTGACCTCTTGCGCTTCCAGAATTGAGAAACGTTCTTAACATACGCAGAGATGGGACGAACACATCTCCTTCGTGAACTAAGGATTGCATCAAGTACTCCAACTGTTCGAACAGAAACACGTCCTCCACACGCATACACTT
>Ga0209307_1000859_pt1 | contig 19600 bp, 18 predicted proteins | sample COGITO_mtgs_1105_FD_185519 | JGI IMG/M metagenome (GOLD analysis project Ga0209307, IMG submission 185519) | Pelagic marine microbial communities from North Sea - COGITO_mtgs_110530 (SPAdes) (version 2) | ecosystem: Environmental > Aquatic > Marine > Epipelagic ... | reverse complement strand
GTAAACAGATGGGTTATCCATGGGGACCTATATTCCAGCTGCTACTGTTAACGGGTGCACGTCTCAGAGAAGTCTCTCAGGCCAGCTGGAGTGAGGTCTCGATTGCAGATGGTACGCTGGACCTGCCCGCAAGCAGAACCAAGAATAAAAGGTCCCATCAAATTCAACTGTCGGATCAGGCGCAGAACATCATTCAAGCCTTGCCGAGGGTCGAAGGACAAACCCTGTTGTTCACCACGAATGGAACAACGGCAGTATCGGGTTTTAGTAAGGTTAAAAAACGCCTTGATATTATCAGTGGCGTTGCCGATTGGCGCTTTCACGATCTCCGCCGCAGCTTCGCCACCCACAGCACTGAAAGGCTCGGTATTAGCCCCGTTATAGCAGACAAAATATTGAACCATGTGACCGGACAGGTACGTGGTGTTGCTGCTATCTACCAACATGGAGAATATCTCGAAGAACGATGCATCGCACTACAGAGGTGGGGCGATTTCATTGAGGGTTTAGTCGCAGATGAATAGGGAACCCAAGCCTAGAACGTTTCTTAGCCAAGAAGAATTATTGCAAGCCATGGAGCCTGTGAGAGACCTCATTCCAGAAGATAACTATAACCAATTTCTAGACCAAGTATATTCTGCCATAGAGATTTTTTTGGATTTAGACGAACCAAGCATGGTTGCGAAAGAGTTAAGGGAAATAAATCGGATATGTCAGAAGCCCAACTACACTCTGCTAAACATACTTGAAAATGTCAGTACGACTACAAAGGGTTTGCTGGAAGGATCGAACCTTCTGGAAGGGGCAAAACCGTTTCCGACGTTACCTGATAAAGAAGATGAAGTTGGAATAAATGCATTTGCCCAAGAGTTACGCCAACGCATTATCGTTCACATGAAACCGCTATCAGACAGGAGAGGCTACCGCTTGATCGGGTCCTCCAAAGAAGGTCGCCCATCAAAAGACCGTTTGAGCGTTTTAGTTTCCTTTTTGGCCGCCGCCTATGTCAGTGCCACAGGGAAAAATTATAGACGCAAATGGGATAGCGATAACCCACCATTTCATCAAATCCTCGAAGCATTATTCAAGGCTTTGGGCATTTATACGTCCACAGACGAAGCGATCAGAAGGCAACGGTACCCACGACGTAATAAATAATAAAATTATTTTTCAATACTTTACTCATAAAATGACTAGAAATTAGTTTCATCTAATAAACTGGGGGAGTTTCCCCCGATGAAAATAGCTCAAATTTTGGCCAAGGTGTTTGCATGTCTATAACCGCGAAGGAAACACCATGGACAACACCGCAAGCGTTAAGAAATTTATCGTCCTGCCCCAAGTTCAGGAACAAGTACCATACTCGGCCAGCCACATTTGGCGCCTAGAAAAATCTGGAAAATTTCCTAACAGGATTCGTCTTGGCGGCAACAGGGTCGCTTGGCTGCAGTCTGAAGTGGACAGTTGGATCGAGAGTAAACTCGCGTCACGGAACGGCAACACAAACTAAAACTCACGGCGCGATGACCGTGAGTTTAACTTAGCGTGTAATTTTCAGGTTACCGTTAGAGTATAGCCGATCTGGTCATGCGCCTCAATGATGAGGAACATAAATATGACGACGGACCCCAAAAAGAAACTTGATCCATTCGATCCCGCACAGTTTCGTGCACTAAACACAATGGATGGCAGTGGTGACGGTATTCGAAGGGAGTTTACCCATATACTCACTAGCAAGCCAAAGAAGTCAGCCTTTTTCAGATCACACGCTGAACCCACTTACAGGCTGCCGGTTAACATCATTGAGTATAACAGCGGGATGATGAAAGAAGAATTCCTTGTAATGCCCGCTGTTACCGAGGCGCTCGTTGAGGAAACCAAGCCAAAATTACTAGTGCTATGCGTTGATAAGATGGGCACCCCCTTCTTATGGCTGGCTCCCCGCCAAGCTGAAGACGGGTTCCAACGCAACAACCTATGGAACACCAGCGCGTTAGAAGCCCTACGGTTGTCAGAAACGAAGTGGGTGCGGATGTCAGCCAATATGGCCGAAGGGGCATACACCATTCACACCAGTTCCTCAGATAGCGAGCCCGATTGGCCAGACCTTCCGCTTAGTGAACTTATCAAACTTGGTTTTGGCGAGGAGCGCATTATCCGCGATATGAACCATCCCGTGATCCAGCGGTTATTGGGGTACGAATGATGAATTATCTGGACCTCTATAAAGATGTAATCGCTCTCGACTTTGAGTTTGTCGCAGCAGACGGGGAGCGGCAGCGTCCCATTTGTATGGTTACAAAGTCTTTGAAAACGGGCGGCCAGACACGTTTGTGGGTAGAAGAGGGGATGCAATGTCCCCTCCCACTTGGGCCAAAGTATTTATATGTGGCCTACTTTGCTTCGGCTGAGTGGAACTGCTTCCTGAGCCTTGGTTGGGACCTCCCTACCCGCATCATTGATCTCTATCCAGAATATCGCCGGATGACGAATGGGGCTGTAGGCTACGCTACGAGATCTGGATATGGGCTGCTCGCCGCAGCGGGCGCTTTCGGCGTAGCCACAATGGATACCAACCACAAGACTGACATGCGTAATCTAATAATGTCGGGCGGACCTTCGTCCGCTGAGCAGCAGACTGACATTCTTGAATACTGCGCCGAAGATGTCGAAATTACCGGTAACCTTTTCAGGGAAATGTGGCCAAAGATTGCAACGGACCAACTTGCCCTCACCCAAGCTCTACTGCGCGGCCGCTACACTGTTGCAGTAGCGAAGATGGAGTTTTCTGGAACGCCAGTGGATACAGAACTGTTCGCTGGTCTAATGCTGTATTGGCCTGAATTGTGCCTCCAGCTAATTGAAGCTGTTGATCAGGAGTATTGCATCTATGAGGGCTCAACCTTCAAACAAGCAAAGTTTGACGGCTGGGTCGCTGCACAGGCTATCCCATGGCCCAAAACTGATAACGGCAAGTTAAAACTCGACGAGGCAACCTTTCGTCAAATGTCGAAGTCCCATACCCAAGTGGCGGCGCTACACGAATTGCGCGTCACTCTAGCTCAGATGCGAACGTTGAAGCTACATATAGGAGCAGATGGGCGAAACCGTACCCTGATTAGCCCCTTCGCCGCCAAAACCGGTCGCAACCAACCATCAACCACCAAGTTTATATTTGGTAATTCTGCTTGGTTGAGGTCGCTCATCAAACCTGAGGAAGGCTATGGGTTGGCATATGTCGATTATTCAAGTCAGGAAATTGCAATTGCAGCCGCTTTAAGTGGTGATCCGAAGATGTGGCAAGCCTACAAGTCTGGGGACCCCTATATGGCTTTTGCAATCCAAGCTGGACTTGCGCCGGAGGGTGCCACCAAGGCGAGCCACAAAGATGTTCGCAACCGCTGCAAACAAATCGTTTTGGGCGTGGGCTATGGCATGGGGGCAGAGGCTCTCGCGCTTGGGGCAGGCATCCATAGAGTAGAGGCTAATGGACTGCTCAACAGCCACAAGATGACCTACCGCGTATTCTGGAAGTGGGCAGAGGCTAATCAAATGCACGCCCTGATGGGTGAGCCGTTGGTTACACCGCTTGGCTGGAAGATCCAGCTGCGCGGGGATCCGGACCCAAACGACAGAAGTTTGCTAAACTGGCCAATGCAGTCAACGGGTGCGGATATCATGAGGTTGGCGGCCTGCATGTTGACGGAAGCTGGCGTAGAAGTTTGCTGTCCCATCCACGACGCGTTTCTGGTACGGTTCGCACTCGCAGAAGAGATCGATGTGATTGCTAAAACCACCAAACTTATGGTCGATGCGTCGGAGATTGTCATGGGTCAAGGCTACGCTTGCCGCGTCGACGCAGACATCGTGCGCTACCCTGACCGATATATGGACGAGAGGGGCGAGGTAATGTTCAGCAGAGTAATGACTTTGCTTGATATGCTCAGGGCCAAAGAAAGGCCGAAACCGGCCCATAGTTAGGTCGGAACCGTCCCACCCGCTGCAACTTACTCTTCTTACTTATATATAATATAATAGGGATAATACTGATGGCATTTAGGCCGATTAAGTCACCACAAAGGTACCTGTCATTAGACTTAAAGGCCTGTACTGAGATTTGTCCCGACTGGTTACTTGTATTTTTTGAATTACTGCGACAACAGAAAATACAAGGCCTTGTCCAAGGTGACACGATTGGGATGCGCAAACCCATTTGGGATTCAGCCGGTATCACCACACGAGACAGGCGCAAAAAGGTTATGAACCATTTAGAGCGAATAGTTCCTCTGGATGTCATTGAATTCAAGCGGCGCAAGGGTGTTATCCCCTTGGCTATAATTGGGCCAAAAATGGCAGAGTTCCATAATAGATACAGTTAATGATTGAAGTCAGCTCAATGCATACAGCTCAAAACCTCAAATGAATTTGCGCAGCTATGAATTCATCACACCAATATTATAGGCCCATGGTCCAAAGACCACGGCCCATGCTTAATGGGTACCCCTTGCGGCACCCCTGCTTGCCCCCAAGAAAGGCCGCAGTAACCCCCAAGGCAATTGGTCTAATGCCAATGGTCTACTATCATGGTCTCAGAGTTCCCAATCTTTGCGCCAGTCCTTGGACAGATGACCGTGGTCCACGAACCAAGCCTCCAGCTCCTTCAGTTCGCCGCGCATCTGCCGCCCCTCCTCTGCAAAGCGCCTCGCTTCTGCCCGCTTCTCTTTGGTGTACTTGCCGTGTTTGGTCCTAGCCTCTGTGAGCCTTTTTAAGCCGTTCGTGGTCCGTGGACCGGTGCTCGCCCCTCCATGGAGCTTACAGCGGCCCACAGGGAGTCTGGCGGGGCGCTGACAGGGCGTACCCCTGCGCGTTCGGGCCTCGCACCTTTGACCTTGCCAGTTTGGGCCGTATAGCCATGGTTTAGGATTAGCTTTCATTGTGCTCAACTATCATCGGTTTATGGGGTTTTATTATACCCCATCGTGGATGGCTTTACTAGACATGCGTGACTTGGTCCCCGGACCGCGGACCGAACAAAACCAACCAATCCCAACTGTGTCGCGGCAACGCTATAAGCAAGACGCGGGTGCCTGCTCTATGGGCGATAGGGCCCTGGTTCTTGGTTCTTGATCCAAAGGGCTAAGCAAGATAGCCCAGTAACCCCGGGCCGGGTGTAAGTTAGCGGAATCGGGAGTGGTTTGTCATTAGGCGAGGTTACAAAGTCACCCTGCCCGTCTTGAATAGGTTAGTCTGACAGAGCCGTGTTAGTGCTTTGCACATCACTCTTTAGTTGATTTACTCTTCGCCTTGCGAGCCCTTCGCGCCATATTACGTACACGCCAGAAATTATGATCAATGCCGAACCGAGTAACATTGCTAAACTTGGGCGCTCCCCAAAGAATACCCAACCCAACATAAGTAGAAAAAAGATACGAGAATATCTGAACGGCATAATTGCTGAGAGCTCGCCTACTCGTAGAGAAGTAATGAGCAGTAGATAGCCCACTGAACCCAAAATGACCATGCAGGCAACTATGACCCAATTTATCTCTGCTGGGAAAAAATTTTCTTCCGTGAAAAATACCCACATCGTAGTAAATGGGAGAGCTGCTACCATCGTGAAGGTCGCTAAACTTGCTGAAGCAATGTCTGGCGGGGTTAGTCGTGTTAAGAGGTCTCTTATTGAAAAAGCAATCAATGCTACAATAGGCCAAATAACCGCGTAGTCCAAACTTTCTTCCCAAGGTTGGATAACGAGCACAACGCCCAGGAACCCAATAAAAATTGAAGTCCAACGACGCCAACTCACTGCTTCTTTAAGGAAGATAATCGCACCTACAGCAACCAAAAGAGGGGATGCTTGCGTCACTGCGCCCACGATAGAAAGTGGTACTTTAGTCAATCCCATGATCATACATAGTAAACCTATCATCTCTGAACAGTATCGTATCAGTAGAACTGGTGCGAAGGCCCTAGGCTCTTTCAAGTTGTCGCCTTTAGCCACCGCAATCAAAGCAAATAAAATCATGCCACCACTGATAAGAAAAAACATGATTTGTGCGGGAGATAGAAAAGATCCAGACGCTTTGACAAATGTGTCTCCGACAGCAAATGCCACCATTGATAGTAACATCAGAATTATGCCTGTAGTGTTATCCTTTCTAGCAAACATTTAAAAAGCTCCAATAACACAGGCTGATGCGAGTTCTCATTTGTCTGACAACTCACTAATGACTCTTGCTACGATTGGAGAAGTTCCAAACAAGATTTGGCAAGTTTGAACTTAAGTCCGTAAAAAGAGCGAATAGTCAATGGCACAGCCAAGGTCGAGGGCGAAGCTAGAGCGGCAGTCACTTAATTTGGTTATGTGGCGGCTCTGTCAAACTAACGCGAACTCGCATCGGATTACCGGCGCAACCTAAATCTATGCGCTCAATAATTGGCGCCACTCAGGAAGAGCGGCAACGCGGTTCAGCTTAAAATTGATGTGTGAATAAAGGTGGCGTTACCAAACAAAACCGCCCCCGAATGAATTTAGAAGACTAATACTAAAGGCCCGTGGTCCGAGGCGCGGGGCCCTGGGATTGGGGGCCCCAGTCCATGGTCCTGCGGCTCAATTGCATGGGTTGGGCACAGTAACCCCTCTGCCGTTGGTCCACGGACCACGACCCGAGTAAAACTAACCAACCCGTGGGCTCAGGCGACGCCGATAATAGGTCGACGGTGCGTGGTCCACTGCTCACGGCCCTTGGCTCCCGGTCCACAGGCCTAAGCAAGATGGTCCAGGAACCCCGGGCCAGGTTTCATGTACCTAAATGGGGAGTGTTTTGTTATACGGAGAGGCTACGAAACCGCCCGCCCCGTCTCAAGCTCGTTTTGTCTGACAGTACCCGCTTACAGCTTTGTGGATTGCATCCACCCGCTGCATCGCTTGGCCGACAAGCACATCAACCTGCCGCAACTTCTGAACTATTTCCTCGAGCTTGTGCCGCTTGTTTGCCATCCTTCGTCCTCCGTTTTCTAAACATAACGGTGGGCCAAATCAGATGGGGTATTCCAGCCTTACATCATTACTACTATCTATTGTCTGTCTGTACTGCTATATTATGCTGATGTCAGAAGCCCTGCGCATACGTTCTGGTAGTTTTGGCCGTGTCGCACTACTGGACATGGATCGCAATCTTGTGCGGCACGCTCATCCCCACTGCCATGTCCTTTTGAAAGTCGATGGTGCTGACACGCAGTTTCTTGTCGGCGAGACTGTAGCGCACCTCACGGATGAAAGCGCTGTTTTGGTGAATGCCTGGACGCCGCATGCCTATGTTCATAAGCCGGATCAGCCGCGTTGCCTAATCCTTGCCCTCTATATTGAACCGATCTGGCTGGCAGAGTTCCGAAAGAATTGGGCTTCGTCAGGCGATACCGGGTTCTTCGCATCCGCCACAGGTGCCATAACGCTAAACATCCGCAAATTGTCGATGGCGCTGGCCACGTCCATGATCCATGCGCCGACGGATGTCGTAGAGCACGAGAAATTGCTCGGTGACCTGATGATCGCCGTGATCGAACGCTTTACAGAATGGCGCAGTGTCGGGGCGGGACTGCGCGAGGCGTCGCGCGTGCAATCGGTGGACTGGCGCGTACGAAAAGCCATAGCCATGATCCGACGCGAACCGGGCGAGGTCGACAATATCGAGCGACTGGCGGCAGAGGCAGGCATGAGCCGCGCCAATTTCTTCCGTGTGTTCGAAGCCTCGACCGGCGTAAGCCCGCGCGTCTTTCTGAATGTTGTGCGACTGGAGCAGGCCATTTTCGGAACAGTCAATGGCGATATGAGTTTTGGCCAAATGTCCGATAAGCTCGGCTTTTCCACCCAAGCGCACTTTACCCGCTTTTTCCGCGATCACGCCGGTGTTGCGCCCAGCCAGTTTCGGTCCATCGCCCGGATCGGGGATATAGGCGAAGCCTTCCATCTTTGAGACTCTAGGGTAAATTCTGCGATGCCTCGGTATCGATTTACAGCCAGATTGTAATCCATCGTACCTGATAAGAGCTCGAATACGCTCATCAGGGAGGCTGCCATTAATGGCATTTGATACAAAGACAGCGGACGTGGAAGAGCGCATCGAGGATGGCGCGCTCCTGTCCGGATCGGCACAATTCATTGACGACCTGCCCTTCGCCGTAGGCACGTTGCACGCCGCTATTCTGCGCGCTCCACATGCCCATGCCAGCATTGTCTCGATAGATAGTAGTCGCGCCCGCGCTTTGCCGGGTGTGGCTGCGGTAATCGACGGCACCGCCTTGGCCAAAGTGTCGGAACCCCTGATGGTCGGCGTCAAAATTCCGATCAAATGCTGGCCGATGGCTGTGGATCGCGCGCGATATGTCGGGGAACCGGTGGTGGTTGTGCTGGCCGAAGACCGTTATGTTGCCGAAGATGCGCTTGACCTGATCGAGGTGAACTACACCCCGTTACCGCCGGTGATCGACCCTGAGGCCGCCTTGGACATGAACGCGTATGTCCTGCACGAAGAACTTGAAAACAACCTCGGTTCGGAACGCACATTCCGCTATGGTGACCCAGAATCTGCCCGCGAGGCTGCTCCACGCTGCATCGCGGTCAAGGTCCGCTATCCCCGCAATTCCTGCACGCCGATGGAAACCTACGGGGTTCTGGCCGAATACGATCCGCACGGTACCGGATATGACATTCAGGCGAACTTCCAGGGTCCGTTTTCGATTCATCCCGTAATCGCGCGTGCGCTGAAGGTTCCTGGAAGCAAGCTGCGACTGCGCACCCCGCCGAATTCCGGCGGCAGTTTTGGGGTCAAGCAGGGAGTATTCCCCTATATCGTTCTGATGGCTGCCTGCGCCCGCATCGCGGCCCGCCCCGTGAAGTGGATCGAAGACCGTCTTGAGCACCTGACCGCGTCGGTGTCCGCAACCAACCGTGTCGTCGAACTGCAAGCCGCCGTCGAGCCTGACGGCCGCGTGACAGCTCTGTTCTGGGATCAGATCGAAGATGTCGGAGCCTATCTGCGCGCTCCTGAACCGGCAACGCTCTACCGGATGCACGGTAATCTTTGCGGTGCTTACGACATTGCGAACCTTTCGGTTCGAAACAGGATCGTGATGACCAACAAGACGCCAACTGGCCTCAACCGGGGTTTTGGAGGGCCGCAGATCTACTACGCGCTGGAACGGCTAATGCAGAGGATCGCCCAGGAACTGGAACTTGATCCGCTTGACGTCATACGCCGCAACCTGATTAGTTCTTTTCCCTACCGGACAGCCAGCGGAACCACTTATGACTCGGGCGATTATGTCCGCGCCTTCGATGTTGCACTGAATGACGGCCGTTATGGCGAGCTGCTGTCTCGACGTGATCTGGCGCGCGCCGCGGGGCGGATCTATGGCATCGGCCTGACTGCTGCAGTCGAGCCGTCGGTTTCGAACATGGGCTATCTTTCCACGGCGCTGACGCCGGCGCAGCGCGCCAAATCTGGCCCGAAAAACGGCGCACATGCTGCAGCTACGATCTCGCTGGATCCAGTGGGATCTGTGACTGTGCAAATAGACAGCGTGCCGCAAGGACAGGGGCACCAGACGGTAGCGGCGAAACTGGTGAGCGGTGTTCTGGGACTTCGCTCCAAAGATGTCAGGGTTGTTGCTGAATTTGATACCGCCAAGGATGCCTGGTCCATCGCCGCCGGCAACTATTCCAGCCGGTTTGCAGCCTCCACTCTTTCGGCAGTGCAACTTGCCGCCGACAGACTGCGCCATCGCCTCGCGCGGATCGCTGCGGGGCAACTGAACGGCCGGCCGGAAGATATCGTCTTTGCCGGAGGGCGCGTACATCTGAATGGCAACCCTGAAGCCAGCATATCCTTTGCGCGTATCGCCTCGGCCAGCCATTGGGCTCCGGGAACGCTGCCCGACGATATGGACCCCGTAGTTCGTGAAACAGCGATCTGGTCGCCCGAAGAATTGGCGGCACCTACTGGCGAGGATGGGATCAATTCCTCGCTGTGTCATTCCTTTATCTTTGATTTTTGTGGTGTAGAGATCGACGCGGTCTCCGGTCAGGTTCGGGTCGACCGTTATGTTACTATGCATGACTGTGGACGCGTTCTGCATGCCGGCATGGTCGAAGGACAAATTCGCGGCGCTTTCGCGCAGGCGATCGGCGCATCTCTGTTCGAAGAGTTCGCCTACGGTCCGGACGGGGCCTTTCTGGCAGGCACCTTCGCGGATTATCCGGTGCCGACCGTTCTGGAAATCCCAACCTTGGATATCCTGCATATCGAAACGCCGTCGCCGCTGACGCTGACCGGTGCCAAAGGTGTCGGAGAGGGCAACTGCATGTCGACGCCGGTCTGCGTAGCCAATGCCGTCGCCGACGCACTGGCGCCGAAGTGTGGCGCGGTCGACCTTGTCCTGCCGCTGACGCCCGCGCGTATTGCCGAATTTCTGGACGCCGAACCTGCAGCACCGGAAGGCTACCAACCCGCCGCACCTACGACAGGCAAGGGCCTGACGGGGCGAGGCAGAGCCAAGGTGTCCGCGTCGCCGCAGGCAATCTGGGATCTGTTGATGGACCCGGAACAACTTGCAGCGATTATTCCAGGGGCCCACGGCGTCACCCAGCCCAGCGAAGACCGGTTCAGCGCCGATGTGACCCTTGGTGTTGGACCGGTAAAGGGCCGCTACAAGATCGATGTCGCGCTCAGCGAGCTTGATCCGCCAAGCTCCGCCCTCTTGACGGGGCGTGCCGCCGGTGCGCTTGGCATGGGTGAGGGAACGGGACACGTCAGTTTGACCGTGCTGCCTGATGGCGGAACCGAGATCGCCTATGAATACGAAGCCCGTGTCGGTGGCAAGGTCGCCTCCGTGGGCGGTCGCCTGCTGGATGGTGCGGCGCGCATCGTGATCGGGCAGTTCTTTACGGCCCTAGGTCGTCGGGCCGGTGGCCAGCGGAGTCTTTTTGCACGTCTGTTCGTATGGATCGGAGATGGTAAATGAAACCTGCTCCCTTTGACTATTTGCGGGCTGGCACGGTTCAGGAGGCACAGGCAGCGCTGGCTGCCGAAGGCGAAGGCGCCCGGGTCATCGCCGGCGGCCAGTCGCTGGTCGCAATGCTGAACATGCGCCTTGCGCGGCCGACCCTGCTGGTGGACGTAATGCATGTGGCGGGCGGTGCCGAGATACGAGTTGAGCGCGGTCAACTGGTCGTGCCCTTCGCCGTGCGTCAAGCGGCTCTTTTAAATCGACGGGATCTCCTGTCTGAAGTGCCCTTGCTGGCCGCTGCCCTGCCGTGGGTCGGTCACGTCCAGACACGGGCGCGGGGTACGGTTTGCGGCTCTGTCGCGCATGCTGATCCGTCTGCGGAAATCGCTTTGGCTCTGGTGGCCCTCGACGGCAGGGTACATCTGCGCGGGCGCGGTGCGCGCCGCCTTCCCGCTGCCGAATTTTTCACCGGTATGATGCAGACCGCCGCCAGACCGGACGAGATGATCGAAGCGGTCAGCTTCCCGCTCTCCCAAGAAGGCACCGGACACGCCTTCAACGAGGTAGGCATACGCCACGGCGATTTTGCCATTGTTTCCGTTGCCGCAATCGCCACCGGCGACCGACTACGGCTCGCCATCGGTGGCGTCAACGACACGCCGCTGGTGCGCGATTGGTCCTCGCTGGATGAGCGGCAGGTCGACGACGCGCTCAACGATCTCGCTTGGTCGCTCGATGCCCGCAACGATCTCCACGCCACCGCCCGCTACCGCCGGGATCTTGTCCGGCGACTGGGGCGCAAAACCATAAAGGAGGCCCGCCAATGCGCCGCCTGATTGCTGACCAAACGCATTCCATCAGTCTGAAACTGAATGGAAAACCGGTACATGCAGAGGCGGAGCCCCGCATGCTGCTGTCCGATTTTATACGACACGTTCTTGGCGCCAAGGGCACCCATGTTGGCTGTGAACACGGCGTCTGTGGAGCTTGTACGGTTCGCATGGACGACGGTCTCGCCCGTAGCTGCCTGACACTGGCGGTGCAGGCCGACGGAGCCGAAATCGAAACCGTGGAACATCTGGCGCCAGCACCGGGCTCCCTGTCCGTGCTGCAAAATTCATTTCGCCGCCATCATGCCCTGCAATGCGGGTTTTGCACGGCGGGTATCCTAATGTCCCTCGACACACTGTTGCACGATCATCCTGAGGCAGGCGAAACCGAAATCCGCGACGCGCTTGCCGGCCATCTGTGTCGCTGTACCGGATACGAGCCGATTGTCACTGCCGCGATGGAAGCGGCTAAAATTCTGCAAAAGGAGCGTTTGAATGCTTGATCTCGGCAGATCATTTCTGGCCTCTGTGGCCCGTGACCCGAATGCAGTTGCGCTGGTTGATGGCGACCTTCAATTGACCTACGCCGAATGGCTGCCGCGTGTCGCGGCTCTGGCCGATGGATTGCACCGCGTGGGTCTGAAAAAGGGTGATCGTTTGGTCACGGCCCTGCAAAACACCGCAGACGCGGCAACGCTACACTGGGCCTGCCAGTTTACGGGCGTGGTCATCGTTCCGATCAACTGGCGTGTGACACCGGATGAACTTGATTTCGTGCTGGATGACGCAGAAGGCACGGCGCTGGTTTTCGACGCCTCCAGCGAAGACGCTGTCAAAGGTTCGCTCAGGGCTGCGGGAATGCCGTGGATTTCTGTTGAAGCCAACTGCAAGGACGCAATCGATATAGCTGAATTGTACCAGGCTCAGGCCGACGCAATGCCCGTGGCCGGACCGGACGACCTGTCTCTGATGTTCTACACCTCCGGTACCACGGCGAAGCCAAAGGGCGTGCCGCGAAGGCACCAAGCCGAACGCGCTGCAGCGTTGGCGCATGTGGCACAGAACCTAATGCCGCAGGGTGAGCGCACGCTAGGCGTCATGCCTCTCTATCATACGATGGGTGTGCGGTCGCTGCTGGCTGTGATGTTGCTGGGAGGACGCTTTGTCTGCCTACCGCGTTTTGATGTGAAAACTGCGCTTCGATTGATAGAGGATCACGCTATTTCAAGCCTTTATCTGGTTCCGACGCTCTACCACGATATGCTGGAGCATGAAGATTTCGTAACGACTGACATCTCCTCGGTCCGCAGGCTAGGCTTTGCCGGCGCGTCGATGACTGACGGACTGTTGCGCCGTCTCAACGTCGCTTTCAAGCCAGACCTGTTCGTCAACCACTACGGTTCTTCAGAGGTTTACACGTTTTCAATCAACCAGAAGGCATCTCTCAAACAGGGCTCTGCCGGACGCGCCGGTTTGAATCAGCATCTGCGTATTGTCACCGTCGGCAGTGGCGACCCGAGGGCCGAGGTGAGCGTAGGCCAAGAAGGCGAGATCATCGCAACCCTGGCAGGGGATGAGGCCTTTGAAGGATACTGGCGCCGGCCCGAGTCAGACGCCAAGGCGCTACGCGACGGATGGTATTTCACAGGTGACCTGGGCCGGGTGGATTCGGACGGCGACCTATTCGTGACCGGCCGTGTGGATGACATGATCATATCGGGCGGAGAGAATGTCAGCCCGGTCGAGGTCGAAAGCTGCCTGTCCTTACTACCCAGCGTCAGCGAATGTGCGGTTGTTGGACTGCCGGATGAACGTTGGGGCAAGGTCGTAACCGCCTTCGTGCGCCGCTCCGGCCCGCTAACAGCTGATGAAATTGACAGTCACTGCCGGAATTCGGGGCTTGCCGGATACAAGCGACCCCGCCGCATCATATTTGTCAACGATCTGCCGAAATCGCCGGTCGGTAAGCTGCTGCGCCGCGTTCTGGCGGCTGGCAAATACAATCCCGAAACCACTGACGCCTCTGCTGTTGAGAAATAACCTTTTAGGAGAAAACAATGACCGACACTTCAACAGACCCCCGCCTAAGCGACCTTGACGGGTTCCGGGTCGAGATCGACCCGGACCGCCAACGCGGCGACATCATTCTGTCTCGCCCGCCGATGAACGTCATTTGGATGGGGCAGCGGGACCAGCTGCGGGTGGCTTTCGAGGAACTGGACGCGGACGATCGGGTCCGGGTTATTGTCCTGCGCGCCGAGGGGGGCAATTTCTCGTCGGGCGGTTACATCAGAGGTTTCCTTGATGCCTCGCCCGAGCATGTCAGCCATCTTGCGGACAATATCGCCGCGCCCTGGCGCTGCGCGAAACCTGTGATTGCGGCCAATCAGGGCTACACGTTCGGCGTCGGCTTTGAAATTTCGCTGGCATGCGATTTCCGGATTGCCACGCACGGCACGCGCTATGCCCTGCCGGAACAGAAACTCGGCCAGATTCCTGGTTCTGGCGGTTCCGCCCGCCTTATGGGCCTGATCGGCCTTGCCCGCACCAAAGACGTCGTCATGCGCTCGCGCCGGATATCCGGCGAGCAGGCGCGCGATTGGGGCATTGTCGTCGACTGCGTGGCAGTTGACCAACTAGTCGCAGCGACCGACGCGCTGGTTGCAGAGCTGGTGGCGTTTTCGCCGCTGGCGCAACGCACGGCCAAGAAACTTCTGAATGACAGCGAGAATGCGACTGTCGCCTCAGGAATTGAGTTGGAGGGCCACTGTTATAGCCGCCTGCGCCAATCCGAAGATTTCGCAGAAGGCGTTCGCGCTTTTCACGAAAAACGCAGCCCCGCATTCCGCGGATGCTGAACAAAACACCTAAAAACTTCTGGGAGGAAACCTGATGAGACTTAACCTTTTAACGACGACAACAATAGCGATGCTGCTGGCGTCCAGCGCCTACGCGCAGGAAACTATCAAGATCGGTGTGCTTACGCCTCTGTCCGGCACCTATGCCGGCATCGGTCAGCAGGTCCGCTGGGGCATAGACCAGTCGGTGGAAGAGATCAACGCTGCCGGCGGGATCGCCGGTCGTCAGATCGAACTTATCTATGAGGACAGTGAGGCAAATCCCGCAGTTGCCGTCACCAAGGCAGAGAAGCTGTTCACGGTCGACAACGTTGACTTCTTAACCGGTACCGTCAATTCCGGAGCCACGCTGGCTGTAGGCCAAGTCGCTGATCGGGCCGACAAGCTTATCGCGACAACCGTGTCGTTTTCAGATGCGATCACCGGTTCCGGTTGTTCACCGAACGTCTTTCGAGTCAACGCCCGCGCGGGCCAGCAATCGGTGGCGCTTGCGGCATGGCTAAAGCAGGAAAAACCGGGAGCAAAAGTCTATTACCTTGGTCCGGACTATGAAATGGGCCGCTCCACCGTCGCCGCGTTCAAAGAGAGAGCCGAAAGTGTCGGTGCGACATCGACCGGCGAGGTTTTTGCTCCGCTCGACTCAAAGGACTATTCGCAGTATTTCGGTCAATTGCGTGCGGCACGTCCCGATGTCCTCTATACATCGGTCGCCGGCAATGACACCGTGCGTCTGTTCACACAAATGAACGATTTTGGCGTTAGCGAAGGCCTCACCATCCTTGGCGCATCGGGTACCGTGACAGCGCAGAACATCAATGCGATCGGTGCTGCGGCCGAAGGGTTCATTACCGGCGTTGGGTATTCCGTGCTTATCGACTCCCCAGAGAATAAAGCCTTTACCGAGGCATTCCGCGAGAGGAACGGTGCTGATCCGGACCTGTATGGTGCCGACAGCTATGGTTTGCTGTTCGCCTACAAGGCGGCTGTCGAAGCGGCGGGTGCAACAGACACCGACTCGGTCCGCGCCGCGCTGGAAGGTCTGTCCTGGGAAACGCCGCAAGGCACCAAGACCATTCGGGCAGGCGACCATCAGGCGATGCAGCCGATGTATGTCGTTGAAGTAAAGAACGGCCAGTTCACCATCGCAAGAAGTATCGCCGGCGAAGATGCCATCGGTCCTGACACCTGCGACAAATTCTGAGCGCCCTATGCCTGATCTGATCTCATATCTCCAATTCGTGCTGGCACCACAGATGCTTAATGGCCTTGCGCTGGGGGTCTCGGTGATCCTTGTGGCACTTGGACTGACGATTATCTTTGGGCTTCTGGACGTAATTAACATGTCCCACGGCGAGTTCTACGCCGTGGGAGCCTTCGGTGCGCTGGCGCTTTCCGCCCTGGGTTTCAACTACTGGGTGCTGATCGCGCTGGTCCCAATCCTAATGATCCCAATCGGGGTGCTGACGGAACGCTTTCTGATCCGCCGGGTCTATGATGGCGGGGACAGGCATGTGTCGACCCTGCTGCTGACCTTCGGTCTGGGCATGATTGCCGAAGACCTGCTGAAGATCGTATTCGGCCCCAACACGCATCGCCCCGAGAACCCGTTGCCAGGTGCCACGGAGGTTTTGGGTGTTTTCATCCCTACCTACAGGCTGTTTCTTATTGCAATCGGTGCCGTGGTGATCGTTGCGGTGGCGCTGGTAGTCTATCGTACCCGTCTGGGCGCGATGGTCCGCGCCGCAGCCTTTGATCGCAATATGGCGGCTTCGTTGGGCGTCCGTGTCGGTTGGGTCTATTCAGGCGCTTTTGCCTTTGGCGTGGCACTGGCCGGTCTGGCAGGGGTTTTGCTGGCACCGATCTATTCGGTCTTCCCGACAATGGGTCATGACTTCATCCTGATGGCCTTTACCGTCGTTATCGTCGGCGGCATGGGATCGATATGGGGTGTAGTAATCGCCGGGGTCCTGCTGACGCAGGTCCAGGCCATTTCAAGCCTGGTCATTTCGCCCGTCTGGGCCGATCCGATTGTCTTCGGCGTCATGGTCCTTGTTCTTATGTTCCGCCCGCAGGGCATATTCGGGAGGATCGGTCATGCATGATCGTCTAGATATATCCATGCGCGCAAACCACGTGTTCTTTGGGATTCTGGTTATTGTGGCGCTTGTTTTCGCAGCTTTCGCCTGCTTCAGCGGCGACGTTTTCTATCTGCGCCTTGCGACCGAGGCGCTGATCCTTGGGGGTCTGGCGCTATCGATCGACATCCTTCTAGGGTTCACCGGTCTTCTGTCTCTTGGGCAGGCGCTCTATTTCGGTATCGGGGCATATGTCTCAGCGCTTGTACTGCGCGAGGAGCCGTCGTTCTGGCTCGCCATGGGCGCAGCGGGCGTCTCCGTCCTGCTGGCCGGTATTGCTGGCGGGCTTATCGCCAACCGTGTACGCGGCGTGTATTTCGCGCTGATAACCTTTGGCATGGCTCAGGTCGTCGCCAAGGTTGTCTATAACAGTCGGGAGCTGGGAGCCTCAGATGGTCTAATTGGCATTCCCGTGATCGAAATTCCGCTCGGCTTAATCACTCTGTCAGCAGACGATCCACTGGGGTTCTTCCTGCTTACGCTGGTGATCATAGCGCTGCTCTATTCCATGTCAGCTTACCTGCTGGGGACGCCGTTCGGCCGGATCATCATTGCGCTGAAAGCCAATGAAAAGCGCGTGCCTTATCTGGGGTATTCGACATGGGCTGCCAGAATGGCCGCCTATGTGCTTGCGGCTGTGATCGCCGGGCTTGCCGGCGCGCTCTATCCGATGCTGCGCGGGTTCGTCTCGCCGGAACTGCTATTCTTCGCGACATCGGGCGATGCGCTGATCATGGTGATCGTCGGCGGTGCCGGCACTCTGGCCGGCGCGATTTGGGGTGCAGTGATCCTGACCATGCTGAAGTCCGTTATCGGAAGTTGGACAGAACACCACCTGATCGTGATTGGCTTGATCTTTATGAGTGCGATCCTGTTCATGCCCAAGGGCATAGTTGGCATGTTGAAGCCTTTCGTCGAACGCAACCTGTTGCGCAACAGCGCAAGGCAGCCCAAGCCTGAACCAGAAAGGACGGCGCTATGACCGATATCATGCATGTGGAGGGTCTGTGCATTGCCTTTGGTGGGCTCAAGGCCGTTGACGGCGTCAGTTTTACTGCCGAACGCAATAAAATCACCACGGTGATCGGCCCGAACGGTGCAGGCAAAACTACGTTGTTCAACCTGATTTCCGGTGCTCTTAAACCGAGTGGCGGGCGCGTTATCATCAAAGGCAAAGATGTGACCGGGAAGGGACCTGCGGCCCTGCAGGAGGCCGGCCTGGCCCGGTCTTTCCAGATCACTAACCTGTTCTTCGAGATGACCGTTCGGGAAAACCTGCGCCTTGCCGCCCAGCGTCTGGAGCCGGTCAGGCAGGCCTTGCTGCCTCTGCGCAGACACGGTCGCGCGGCGGACAAGGTCACCGCACTGATCGAGCGGTTCGGTTTTGCGGAAAAGGCGCATGAAATTGTCGCGGCTCTCAGCCACGGGGAACAACGGCGGCTGGAGATCGCGATGTGTCTGGCTTCTGAACCCCAGGTCCTGATGCTCGACGAACCGACCCAGGGGATGAGCCACGGCGACACCGAGGATACGGCGCAGTTGATCCGCAGTCTGACTGACGAAGTAACGATTCTGCTGATCGAGCATGACATCGGCCTGGTGATGTCCCTGTCGGACCACGTGGTGGTCATGCATCAGGGCCGCAAGCTGGCCGAAGGCATACCGGCAGAGGTTCGCGCTGACAGTGCGGTCCAGGCTGCCTATTTTGGACACGGGTGAGAGATATGCTTAAAATTGATCAATTGCATGCACATTACGGACTTGCCCATGTCTTGCAAGGTGTCAGCCTCACGGCAGATGCCGGCGAGGTTATCGGCCTGTTCGGACGCAACGGCGTCGGGAAGACGACGTTTTTCAAAACCATCGCCGGGTGGCTGCGCCCGACAGACGGTTCCGTCACGCTGGATGGCGAGACGTTGACTGGGCATTTGCCCGATTCCATGAATCGTGCGGGCGTGGCCATAGTTCCCGAGGATCGCCGAATCTTCCCCGGCCTGTCCGTCGAGGAAAATCTGGCGCTTGGCCTGATGGGCCGCAAGGGCGGCAGCAGTAAGTCGCATCTAGACACGGTTTATGACCGGTTTCCCCGCCTTGCGGAGCGCCGCAAACAGGCCGGAAACACCCTGTCTGGTGGCGAGCAGCAGATGCTGGCGATGGCTCGTGTCATGGTGGCCGAACCGCGTGTCGTCCTAATCGACGAGCCCTCGGAAGGCTTGGCACCGATGATCGTTGCCGAGGTTTTCGCCATCATCCGCGAAATGCGCAAAGCCGGAACTATCGTCCTGCTGGTGGAGCAAAACGTCCACGAGGCGATTTCGCTTTGCGACAGATTCATGGTGCTGGAACGCGGTCAGGCGATCCTGACGGGCGAGGGCGACGATGATGACGACCGCAAGCGCTTGCTCGACGTTCTGGCGGTATAAATATCAAGGTGCGGTTCAAATCTGCAAAAACTCGGATGGTCCGGACGGCGCGCGGCTCTTTGGAGGTTGCCGAGTTCGGGCAGGGCGCGCCGGTGGTCCTGTTGACAAGGATTCGGAACGTGGGCCTGAGGCTCTGCTGTAAGGATTAGCTGGTGCTGTCAGACGAATGAGAACTCGCATCGGATTTCTGGCGCAGCCTGAACCTATGCGCTCAATGGTTGGCGCCACTCAGTAAGAGCGGCAACGCGGTTCAGCTTAAAATTGATGTGTGAATAAAGGTGGCGTTACCAAACAAAACCGCCCCCGAATGAATTTAGAAGACTAATACTAAAGGCCCGTGGTCCGAG
>Ga0209307_1000850_pt1 | contig 19734 bp, 30 predicted proteins | sample COGITO_mtgs_1105_FD_185519 | JGI IMG/M metagenome (GOLD analysis project Ga0209307, IMG submission 185519) | Pelagic marine microbial communities from North Sea - COGITO_mtgs_110530 (SPAdes) (version 2) | ecosystem: Environmental > Aquatic > Marine > Epipelagic ... | reverse complement strand
GAGAACGTAAGAAGAATTATGCGTGATTCGCAGGAACCCGTGTATATAGAAGATGAGAACGGCGACATAAGATACACGGACGCGGCTCAAGATATATTTAATCAAGCCTACGATGAAGCATGTAGCATAGGAGCATAAAACATGCCTAAATTTATGATTGATTTAGATCTACATGATGCGCGGGCGCTATTTGATTGCGTAGGTGCTGGAAGTATTGAAGGACAAATAACGCCAAACCAGTGTCAACGCCTAAAAGACAAAGTAAGGGATGTTATCGCTAACCTAGAAGATAGGGGCAATTGCCCAGAATGTCGCGGGAACGGGCAACTACAAGGTGACTATAGGCAGGATTGGAACTGCCAGACTTGTGAAGCAAATGGAATACCATCATTCATCAACAGGGAGCATAGAACATGAAAATATCAGAAAAAGACACGGTAGTATTCTTGTTTAATCATAGCTTGCACGCCATGCAACCTTGGCTAGACTCTGGCACCCATAACGTGGTGTCTGTAGACTTTAACGAGACAGACCACAGCAACTACCATAGCGTCTGTGGTGACCCTGTGAACCTTTATAGGTTAAACATAGACCTTAGCTTAGGTAATGCCAAAGAAGCAGTAGAGAGCGCCATAGGTGGCTTAGGATTAAAACCGGCATCTATGGTTATATCATTTGCTCCCTGTACAGACCTAGCCGTCTCCGGTGCAGCACATTTTGAAAAGAAGAAAAGCATTGATCCAGAATTCCAGCACAAGGCCGCAAAGCTTGCTATGTTAGCGTCAACTTTCGGCTGTGCTTACGCTGTAGAGAATCCTGTGTCTGTCTTAGCCACACTGTGGCGCAAGCCAGATCTGTACTGGAATCCGTGTGATTTTGCTGGCTATTGTCCTACAGGAGCGCATCCTAAGTTTCCCGATATTCTGCCAGAGCAGGACAGGTACAACAAAAAGACGTGCCTGTGGACAGGTAACGGCTTTGTACATCCTAGGTTTAAGCACAAGCCGCCGATGCAACATATGAATCCGGCACATCAGAAACTAGGGGGTAAATCAGCACGTACTAAGTACATTCGGAGCCTAACGCCACGTGGTTTCTCGCAAGCAGTATTTGAAGCAAACACTGGTGCCGCTATGGTACCTTTCCAGACTGAATTAAGGATGAGCTAATCATGAAAGCAGAAATAGAACTGATTAAAAAAGGTGAGTTAGTAGTGTTAGACTTTGACGTTATAGACGAGTACAGCGGAGAGTTTGAGCCCTTGTCTCTTCAGAGGTTCTCAGAGGACACAGGAGAGCTTTTGCCAGTAGTTGATGCTGGTAACCTAGTCATTACCGATTACATCCGTCAGCAGCTCACAGAGGCGTTTAGAACGCATTAAGGTAACACTCATGCAGGACAGGAGAAAAACGAGGAACCCTGTGGCAAAGCATAGCCGTACTTTTAACAAAAGTACTGTCTATAGGGACAGGAAGAAAGCTGTAAAACAGGGATACAACAAACACAACAAGAGGTTAAACCATGAAAAGGACTATTAGGGAACTACTTAAGAAAATGCAGAGGACTAAACTTAGAGGGGCAACGCCTAGGCCGCGTACGGTTTTTACTTCCGTGCATCCTCTATCCAACGCCACTAGATTGGCAGTATATCGCTACATGAGCAGCAACGAGGGAGAACGTAAGCAATGAATAAGAGCAAGGAGATATTCAGGAAGATTAGTAGACATCTGTTAACGCAGAACGAGAGGTCTCTGGTAGAAGAGGATTGCTTCTATAGACAACCAGAGACGGGTCTATCGTGCGCTGTAGGGTGCTTAATAGACAATGACCACTACAGTGTATCCCTAGAAGGACTAACGGTGCGCAAACCACCCGTGCAGAAAGCTATTAGTGACTCCTTAGGCTTTGAGCTGGCATATGAAGAAATAAGAATCCTTATGGATCTGCAGAATCTGCACGACTACCACCCACCTACTGAATGGGTTAAGCAGTTGGATCTACTAGCTGACGAGTGGTTTAATGAAACATTAGAAGAACTAGGGATATCCTAGAAACCCACCATAGGAGGCCATAGGCCATGAAGGTAATCACAATTACACTTGAGTTTGACGACGAAAGCACTACAGACGCTGGGATTTATAAGTACCTAGATGAACTGATGGAGTCTAGAAACTTAGCTTATGACATGGAGATAGTAGAAGATGAATAAAGACAACAAGACGACCTCAGGGTCAACACAGGCACGACTAATAGACCGCTTAGGGTCAGACCTAACTGTCGCTAACGCTGCTAGGGTGTCATTTGCTAAATCACACGACACTCTGAGGGACAACGATAGGAAGCTTATAGCATTCTTAGCGCGTGAAGGTCACTGGTCACCCTTTGGACACGTACAGTTACAATTCTGGTGCAAAGCTCCTATATTCATAGCTAGGCAGCTTATGAAGCATCAGGTGGGTCTTGTATGGAATGAAGTATCTAGGCGCTACGTAGATGACCCTCCAGAGTTCTACGCACCAAACGAAGGTTGGAGAATTAGGGCAGCAGATAAGAAGCAGGGTTCTACAGATGTGATACATGAAGCATCTGAAGCACTAACTAATGCCTACCAAAGACTCATGTCAGAAAGTGAAGAACTGTACTCCTACATGATAGCTGTAGAGAATATAGCGCCTGAGCAGGCCCGTATGCTCCTACCACAGTCTTTAATGACAGAGTGGTACTGGACAGGCTCTCTGTACGCCTTCGCCCGTGTGTGTAACCTCAGGGCCGCTAAGGACGCACAACTAGAATGTCAAGTATTTGCTAAAGAACTGGACAATGAGATACAGAAAGTAGTAGAATTGGCCTCTTCATGGGAAGCACTAAGGGTGAAAGACAATGATTTTTGAGAAAATAAGTAGGTTCTTTCTTGCAGTAGTTACATTGGCTATTTGGTTACCTATACTGTTATGGTTATACTTAGTTTTTACGTTATTGAATTTTGAAATAGACCCTGAACAAACAGACGAGGAAGTAGAAGATGAGATACAGAAAGTAGTAGAATTGGCCTCTTCATGGGAAGCACTAAGGGTGAAAGACAATGATTTTTGAGAAAATAAGTAGGTTCTTTCTTATGGTAGTTACATTGCCTATTTGGTTACCTATATTGTTGTGGTTATACCTAGTTTTTACGTTATTAAATTTTGAAATAGATCCTGAACAAACAGACGAGGAAGAAGATGAGATGTAAAGCATGTGATAAGATATTAGAGGACTCTGAACTAACAAAGAAAGACTTCAGGGGTGACTTCTACGACCTCTGCCGGATATGCCTGAACAGCATATATAAGTCAGAGTTATATGACGACGACAACCAGGTGAATGTTCCTGATGTCTTGTTGACTCTAGAAGAGTTTTAGTGTACCCTAATACTTAAGTAGTACTTAAGAAGATACATAAGAAGTAGTTTAGTAGTAACCGTAGTAGTACTTCTTATGTACTACTTAGGTTACACTTAGGAGGTACAAATGAATAGACACACGTGTTACTGCTACGGCTGCGGTGCGAACATCAAAGAACAAGCGCAGACAATAAAGGATCATAAGCGGCGAGTAGCGGAACTTGAGTTACAGAATGAAGTACTACATTCTATGCTAGGAAAAGCAAAGGCACGGCGTGATAAGGTGGACACAAGGTACTTGATAACGCTTTAGACGACACTAAAAAGAAGAAATGCGACACTAAGACGAGAGGTTAACAAATGAATAATGATGTCGATAACGATACCTATGATGTTGATGCCGAAGTTGCTGCTGCTGCCTCTGCTGCTCTCTCTGTTGCTGCTTCCTATGCGGATGAAGGGAACGCTGAATTAGCCGCTTACTGGGTTAAACTATACAAGGAGTTGACTAAATGAAGGAGCTAGGTGACAACATGAAAATCACAAAGCCAAAAAAGGAAACGTTGTTAGAAGTAGTGTGTAACAGGTGTGGCTCCGGTGATGAGATCGGGTCATGCGATTGGTTAGCCAGTGAAGCTGGCTTTGATATATGGTGTTTCTTATGTGACATGCCGACACAAAAAGAGTACAGGGAGTTTAGTGATGAATAAACACATAGAACTGGTCAAACGGTGGCTTGCAGACAACGACAGCGTCACGTTGCAGGAGCTTAAGGACAACCGTGATTCCGCTGATTCCGCTGCTGCCGCCGATGCTGCTGCCGAAACTCTTTATGCTGCTGCCGATGCTGCTGCCGAAACTCTTTATGCTGCTGCCGAAACTCTTTATGCTGCCGAAGCCGCCGCTGCCGTCGCTGATGCTGCCGATGCCGCTGCCGCTCGATGGGTTGTTGCCGCTGCCGCTCGATGGGTTGTTGCCGCTGCTGAAGCTGAAGCTGCCGCTCGATGGGTTAAACGATACGAGGAGTTAATAGATGAATAAGCACATTTCGCTGGTCAAACGCTATCTTGCAGGCGAGGACGTTACTGCAGAAGAACTAAGGGCTAACTCGACTGCTGCTTATGCTGCTGCCCATGCTGCTGCTTATGCTGCTGCCCATGTTGCTGCTTCTACTGCTGCTTATGCTGCTGCTAGGGCTGTCCATGCTGCTATGGCTGATGATGATGCTGCCGCTGATGCTGCCTATGCTGCTGCTGATTACTACGTTAAACGATACGAGGAGCTAAGTAATAAATAAACATTCTAACCATCGCGTATTTCACATACGTAACAGTAAAAAAAGAGAAAGGAGGTGTAGACAGAAGTAGCAAAAGCGAGTAAAATAATAGTATGTACAGGCAGTTTTAGGTACGCCACCAGGCGATCCGCTGTTTCATGTACACTTAAAACCTACGGAGATTATTTCCATATGAATCAGAACGAAGCACAAGTAGTAGAAGGCATTGTAAACTTTAGCAACGTGACACAGCATGACGTGTACAACGGACAGTCTACAGGGTCTTATACCCTCACTCTCACCCTTTCAGAAGCTGACGCAGAGTCCTTTGCTTCAAGAGGTGTGAAGATCAAGGACTACAAGGGAAACAAGCAGCGCAAATTCAAGTCTAACTTTGAGATCAAGCGCTTTGACGCGGAAGGTAACGCCTACAACGGCGAGATCCCTTTTAACTCTAAGGTACGTATCCAGTACAAGCTGGGTAACGCACATCCGGTACACGGTGTACCAGCGTACTTGGAGAAGGTCAAGGTCTTGGAAGAGGCAGAGATGACTGCTAACGACTCACCGGACTTCTAAGCGTATTTGTAACCTTCGGGTCTCATTGTAGGGCTAAATGGGACACGAAGGTTACACCAGCAGCCTTTGGAAAAACTAAATAATGGCTAATTTTTTAAGACACGTGGGGTGTCCGAAGTGTGAATCTTCGGACGCTCTAGCAATTTACGATGACGGAGGTCAACATTGTTTTGCCTCCGGTTGTTCGTACCACTACTCTAGTGGTGACACTAAAAAAGGTAGTGACCTAAGCATGGAAACGCACGCTAAAGCAAAGCCTCTCAACATGGGTGGCACAGTAGCAGCAATAACAGATCGTAGGATCTCTCAGGAGACGTGTAGGCACTTCGGTGTCACTGTAGAGTACTCTACTAAGGGTGACGTGATCAAACACTACTACCCCTACTACAAGCTGAACACGAACGAGGTGTCCGCAGCTAAAGTCAGGGAAGTCACTAATAAAAACTTCTACTCTAGTGGTGACACTAATGGCGTAGGGTTCTTCGGACAGACCAAGTGTACTACTAATAAGTACATTACGATCACAGAAGGTGAACTGGACGCTATGGCAGTCTACGAGATGTCAGGTAGGAAATGGGACGTAGTTAGTCTACGCACAGGAGCAGCAGGAGCTGCTAAGGAGATGAAGGAGCAGTTAGAGTGGCTAGAGTCTTACGAGACGGTAGTCATTTGTTTTGACGGTGACAAGGCGGGTGAGGAAGCAGTAGACCAAGTCAAGGACTTATTTAGTCCTAATAAGCTACAGATCTGCCGCTTACCACTCAAAGACGCATCAGAGATGCTTGTGGCTAACAAAGTCAAGGAGTTTACGCAGTGTTGGTGGAATTCTAAGACCTACAGACCTGACGGTATCGTCGCCGGTACAGACACATGGGAAAACCTGGTTGAGAAGAGGAACGTAAAGTCTATTCCGTATCCGTGGGACGGCTTAAACCAACTCACGCGAGGACATAGACCTTACGAGCTAGTCACGATCACCAGTGGTTCTGGCATGGGTAAGTCTCAGTTTATACGTGAGATAGAGTTTGATCTACTTAAGAGATGTGAAGGCAACATAGGAGTCCTTGCGCTAGAAGAAGATCTCTCTAGAACCACACTGGGTATCATGTCGGTGTCTGCTAACCGCCCTCTGCATTTAGAAGAAGACACACCTGTGGACGAGCTACGTCCTTTCTGGGAAGAGACTTTAGGCACCGGTAGGTACTACCTGTTCGATCACTGGGGTTCTACTTCTACGGACAACCTACTAGCACGTGTGAGATACATGGCTAAGGCTCTGGACTGTAAGTTTGTCGTGCTAGACCACTTGTCTATCGTTGTTTCATCTCAAGAGTCAGGGGATGAACGCAAGGCTATTGACGAGATAATGACGAAGCTCAGGACGCTCGTGGCAGAGACAGGCATCTGCTTGTTCCTCGTGTCACATCTTAAGAGAGCGCAGGGTAAGTCACACGAGGACGGTGCGCGTATCAGTCTAGGTGAACTCAGGGGTTCACAGACGATCGCACAGTTGTCGGACATCGTTATCGGCATGGAGCGTGACCAGCAGAACCTGAACGAAGAAATTAGGAACACGACAACAGTACGTGTCCTAAAGAATCGTTACACGGGGGAAACTGGCCCTGCTTGCTGGCTACACTACGACAAAAGTACAGGTAGGATGCAGGAAGTAGCAAACCCAGAAGTAGGCGGTGACTTTTGATTTACCTTGACGCAGAAACTAACGGCCTAGATCCTACGTGTGTTTGGTGCGTAGTAACTAGAGAAGCGGGTGTCAATACGGTACACACCAGTAAAGAAACTCTTTCAGAGGCCCTCAGCGGCTCTAAGAGCGTTATTGGTCACAACCTTATAGGATACGACCTACCTGTGCTGGAACGTCTGTGGGGGCTTCAGATTGAGCCTGAGAGGATTATAGATACTCTAGTCTTGTCACGCTTGTGTGACCCTAGCAAGTCCGGTGGACACTCATTGCGGAACTGGGGCAACGCTCTAGGCTTCCCCAAAGGTGACCACACTGATTGGACATGCTTAAGCGACAGTATGATTAAGTACTGTGAGAGGGACGTAGAAGTAACAGAAGCAGTACATCAGAAGTTGTTACAAGAGATGGCTGACTGCTTCTCACCTGAGTCTATTGAGTTAGAACACAAGGTACAGTACGCAGTACAACAGCAGCAGAGGAACGGCTGGGTCCTGGATCAGAACCTAGCTCGTGAATTATGTGCAACTTTTATGGAGAAAATGAATGCAATTGAAGAAAATTTACAACAACGGTTTCAGCCTATCGTCCATGTCCGACACAGTGAAAAGACAGGTAAACGGCTTAAAGATAAGGTTGAAGTGTTTAATGTGGGATCTAGGCAACAAATTGCGAGAAGGCTATCGGAAATTGGTGCGGTTTTCGTCAAAGTTACGGAGAAAGGTACTCCTATTGTTGACGAGGCAGTCCTAGAGACTATTGATCTACCTGAGGCTCGTGCCGTCAGAGAGTACTTGATGCTACAAAAGAGATACGCACAGGTTCACTCGTGGCTAGAACACCTCCAGGCGGACGGTAGAGTACACGGTCGTGTCATAAGCAACGGAGCTATCACAGGACGTATGACGCATCAGTCACCCAACATGGCGCAGGTTCCTTCTAGCCACAGTCAGTACGGACACGAGTGTCGTTCCTGCTGGACTGTACCTAGTGGTACTAAGTTAGTTGGGTTTGACGCTAGTGGTCTTGAGTTACGTATGCTGGCACATTACATGGACGACAAGGAGTTTACTGATGTCCTTCTCACCGAAGACATTCACACAAGAAATCAACTTGCTGCAGGCTTGGAAACAAGACCTCAGGCAAAGACTTTCATCTACGCTTTCCTCTACGGAGCAGGAGACGCAAAGATCGGCACTATCGTCGGTGGAAGCGCGAAGGACGGCTCAGTCCTTAAGCAACGATTTCTACGAAATACGCCTGCTCTTGAATCTCTACGAGATCGCGTTGGCAGAGCAAGTGGTCGCGGCTTCCTCAGAGGTCTTGACGGACGTAGACTTCAAGTCAGGTCAGAACACGCGGCACTAAACACTCTACTACAAGGTGCAGGTGCCGTTGTTATGAAGAAAGCACTGGTTCTTTTAGATGACTACGCGCAGCAGTGGAGTCTTGATTATAAATTCATAGGGAATATACATGATGAAGTCCAAGCGGAAGTGTCAGAAAAACACGCGGAGAAGTATGGCTACCTTGCGGTTGAGTGCCTCAAGGCAGCAGGACTCGCGTTTGACCTCAGGTGCCCTCTTGACGGGGAGTACAAAGTTGGAACTACGTGGGCAGAGACACACTGATGACTAGAAATTTACAACTTAAAAAAGATGGAACTAGGGAAATACCTATTTCTGAAAGCAAAAGCCGAAAAGGAGACTTGGCTGAATACTATGCAGTCACTTGGTTGTGGGACAACGGTTACGAAGTTTTCCCCAACGCGGGCAGCAGTGGCCCGATAGATATGGTTGCTATTAAAGACGGAGAAGTAACTTTAGTAGACGTTAAAACATTAGGGCTTAATACACGCTCACACAAAACAAGAACTCAAGAACAAAAAAACATAGGAGTTGTTTTCTTAGGTTTTGAGCCTGACACACGTAAACTCAGATGGATAAACCACCATGAAACACGTATATAACTTAGTTAGCGACATCTACAAACTTGTAGAGTCGAAGGAAGTAGCAGAAGGTGTAGACATTGACGCTTGTATCGAGAAGTTCGGTGAGAACGTCAAAGACCTTATGAGAAAAGAGTTCAAAGAAGTTAGAAACGACAGTCGTAAGCTCCGTATGTCTAACATAGGGCGTAAAGACAAGTTTCTATGGAACGTGTACAACGATGTAGACAAGGGTGAGGACATCACTCCACCTACTTACGTTAAGTTTCTCTACGGACATCTCATAGAAGAACTACTACTGTTTCTCACCAGAGCAGCAGGACACACGGTTACTGACGAGCAGAAGAAGTGCGAAGTCAACGGAGTCAAAGGTTCTATGGACTGTAAGATCAACGGGATTGTGACAGACGTGAAGTCAGCGTCCACCTTTGGTTTTAAGAAGTTCAAAGAGGGAACACTGGCTTATGATGACCCTTTTGGCTACGTGGCTCAGATCAAAGGCTACGCAGCGTCAGAGGGAGCAACGAAGTTCGGCTGGTTAGCTATGGACAAACAGCATGGACATTTGACTTACCTCCTGTACGACACAGAGGACACACAAGCACCTGTGTATGACCTAATTTCCTATGACATAGGAGAAAGAATCAACCAGATAAAAAAGATGGTAAAGCAACCAACAGCACCAGGAGTTTGCTACGATCCGCTTCCAGATGGAAAAAGTGGAAACCAGAAACTTGCCGTTGGTTGTTCCTATTGTATGTACAAAAAGCAGTGTTGGCCCTCCGTAAGAGGTTTCCTGTATTCCACAGGCCCACGTTATTTAGTAGAGGTAGTAAATGAGCCGCGCCCGATCGAAATCACAGTTTCGTAGTTACTTTGAAGAAGACGTAGCTAAGGTGCTGAAGAAGGGTTTTGAATATGAACCCTTCACAGTTCCTTACACAGTCCATCGTAGATACTGTCCTGACTTTGTTCACACGGAGTCTGGGACGCTCGTAGAGTGCAAAGGTTTCTTCAGGGAAGGAGACACCAAGAAGTACACCAGTGTTAGAGATTGTTTACCTGAGGGTCAGCGTCTTGTGTTTGTTCTTATGAAGCCTGAGAAGAAAGTTAGGAAGGGCGCTAAGATGACAATGGCACAGTGGTGTGACAAGGAGAGAATAGCGTGGTACAGCTTAGAAATGTTAGAGGAGTTGATTGACGATGTCACTAACATTAGAAGAGATTAAAGAACGTCTGCTGAAGACATACGATCCTGAGGACTTTCTAGAGGCTTTAGAGATAACTTCAGAACAGCTACTGGACAGGTTTGAAGCTGAGTTACTCAATAGGCTGGATCTTTTTGAAGAGGAATTAGGGTTTGAAGAGGAGGACAAAGATGAAATTGAATAACGTAAAACCAGAGGAGTGGGACGCAGTGTCCTACCCTGAGCATTACAACACAGGAGAAGTTGAGTGCATCGAGGCTATTAAATCAAGCATGTCTAGGATAGCTTATAGGGGTTACTTAAAGGGGAACATAGAGAAGTACCTGTGGCGCTATGAACAAAAGGGTAAGCCTTTGCAAGACCTTAGCAAGTGCCACTGGTACCTAGATAAACTAATAGAGGAACTAACGAATGAAAGTGATTGAAGGAGACTTCGGGAAAAAGGGTAATCTATCAGCCGTAGAAGTCTTTGACTCTGTACGTAAAACAGAAAACCTAAAAGAATATGAAGAAGCCTTTTGTTTTGCACGGTCTAACGAAACGATGGTCATAGCGTCTAACATCGACGCACAAACTTTGTACTTTCTACTCGACCAGATAAAACTAACACTACTAACAAACGGAGATTACGAACCATAATGGATGCATACCAACAGTACATACATAAATCAAGATACGCACGGTACTTACCTGAAGAGAAACGTAGAGAGTCGTGGGAAGAAACCGTTCTCAGATACCTAGACTTCTGGGTAACTCAGAGGAAACTGACTGACAAAGAAGCTAAGGATCTTTTCAAGCCGATACATGACATGGAAGTTATGCCCAGCATGAGAGCCTTAATGACAGCAGGAGAAGCCCTTAGTCGTGACAATGTCGCTGGCTTCAACTGCGCCTATCTACCTATAGATCACCCGAAAGCTTTTGACGAGATGATGTACGTTCTTATGTGCGGCACAGGCGTTGGCTTTAGTGTTGAACGACAGTACATACAGAAGCTACCAGAAGTAGCAGAGGAACTACATGCAACCGATACAGTTATACACGTCTCTGACTCCAAAATTGGCTGGGCTAAAGCATACAGAGAACTTATCGCAATGCTCTTTACTGGTCAAATTCCAAAGTGGGACGTATCTGGAGTTAGGGCTGCAGGGGAACCCCTTAAAACTTTCGGAGGTAGAGCGTCAGGCCCGGAGCCTCTTGTTGACTTATTTCAGTTCACCGTGGAAATCTTTAGAGGGTCTATTGGCAGAAAGCTTAACTCTGTCGAATGTCACGACATCTGTTGTAAGATTGCACAAGTCGTCGTTGTCGGCGGGGTTAGAAGAAGCGCTCTTATCAGTCTCAGTAACCTCACTGACGACAGAATCAGACGAGCAAAGTCAGGGCAGTGGTGGGTAGATAATCCCCAGAGAGGACTAGCGAACAACTCAGCTTGTTACACAGAGAAGCCTGACTTTGAAGCTTTCCTAAACGAGTGGCAGAGTCTGTACGAGTCACGCTCCGGTGAGCGAGGTGTCTTTAGTCGTGTTGCAAGTCAACGCCAGGCCGCTAAGAACGAACGTAGGGACGCTACGGTGGACTTCGGGACTAACCCGTGTTCTGAGATTATACTTAGGCCGTACCAGTTCTGTAACTTGTCAGAAGTTGTTGTTAGACCTGCGGACACACTGCAGACGCTTAAGAAAAAGGTAAGGGTCGCTGCTATCCTAGGAACGCTACAGGCGACACTGACAGACTTCAGGTACTTACGTAAGATATGGCAGGACAATACTAAAGAAGAGGCGCTTCTAGGGGTGTCCCTGACGGGTATTATGGATCACCCTGTTATGTCAGGTAGGACAGAGAGTGAGAATCTTAAAGAGTGGCTAACGGAGTTAAAAGAAGAAGCAATTAGGACTAACGTAAAGTGGTCTACGATGCTTAAGATCAACGCCAGTACTGCCATTACTGCTGTCAAACCTTCTGGTACTGTCAGTCAGCTAGTGGACAGTGCCTCAGGCATCCACCCGCGTTACTCTGAGCAGTACATTAGAAGAGTAAGGGCTGACTCTAGAGATCCTCTGTGTGGTGTCTTAGAAGCCGCTGGAGTCCCTGTAGAGGACGATGTGATGTCACCTACTACTAAAGTCTTCTCGTTCCCCGTGAAGTCACCTAAGAACGCTATAGTGGCTACTGACATGGGAGCTATGGAGCAGCTACGTCTCTGGGAGACATATCAGGACTACTGGTGTGAACATAAGCCTTCTATGACTTGCTACTATAGAGACGATGAGTTCTTAGAAGTAGGGCAATGGTTGTACAACAACTTCGACAAGGTCAGTGGTATTAGCTTTCTGCCTTATGCAGAACACTCCTACCAACAAGCTCCTTACGAACCTGTTGACAAAGAAACTTATGACAGTCTAGTAGCAAGCTTTCCTAAGTCCATCGAGTGGAACGTCTCAGAAGCTTCGGACATGACTGAGGGTTCACAGCAGTTGGCCTGTACTGGCAACAGTTGCGAAATCTAGAGTGAAACTAAAGGGGGCTTAACGGCCCCCTTTTTGTTTTACTCTGTAAGCATACCTCTAGCACCTACCGCACCACCGGCTCTTCCTAGAATATCACTGGTTATTCCGGTGATGTCAGACTGTAACATGCGTTGGACAGCTTGTTGTGGGTTTGTCTGTCCTGCAATAGCTCTTTGTACACTTTTTGTAGTTAAGCCTTTACCAAGACCGTAAGCGCCTGCTCCTATAGCTAACGCGTCTTCAGAAGAAATATAACCAAGAGACGAAGCTACTACACCCCCTAATATACCAACAGCAGCTAACGTATGAAACCAAGAAGATTTAGTAGAACGCAGTTGATTTAATACGTCTAAGTTTTTTTGTAGTTCTACTACTTCTTTGCCTATTCGGTTTCTTTCGGTCATGTCTTTTGCTAATTGAGCAGCTAATTCAGGTCTTGCAGATAACGCAGCTTTTTTTGCTTTAATGTTTTTTTCTATTTGAATTAAAGCGTTGTTTAACTTTACAGTATGTTGTTTTATTTCTTGATGAATCGCACCGGCTTCTCTTTTGGCTAATCTGGTTGCTTGTTTAGCCTTGGCTTTATCTGTCGCAGCTAAGTTAGACTCTAAACGTCTAGCTTCTCTGTTCATTGTTCCAATTCCGTATCTGTTGTCTGTTTTTCTATTCTTACCAACGGCAGTAATCCAATCAGTTTCGTGAAACTCTCCTCTTTTTGAAGCGTCTTTCTGAGTTGTTTCTACAGAATCTCTTAGTATTACATTAGATTTCCAGTTACCCGACTCTTCAGAGAACTCTTTTTTCTGTTGTTTAGTCAATTGCTTTCTGACAATCGTGTCTAGCTGCTCTTGAATAGCGTAGATTGCCCTCTTTTGTTGAGGGTCGACGGCAGCGTTAGCTATGGTGCCTATTCTTGAGCGCAAAGCACTAACTATTTCACCAGACACTCTTCCGTTAGGGTCTTTAAAAAAATCCACACCGTCTATAGCATTGTTAAAAGTTTTCATAACAGTGGGCATGTCCATAACATTCGCTACAAAATAAACGTCATTATTTAAAGCGGTTTCTAGTTCTTTTTGAAGTTCTCCTGACTTAAACCTGAACGTCTTATTTTTAATCATGTTGTAACCTTTACGAACCCATAAAGCGTCTAACGCTCTAGACCTGGCACCGATGTCCGTTTCTTTAAATATTCTTGTTACATCTTGGGCTGTTGTATTAGCAGGGAAAGAAGTTAAAAAAGCTTTTTCTCTAAAACTCAATCGTTTAGTATCTGTTATCTTTTGTACATCTGCTGTTGCTTTACTTACTATGCGGTTTGCTTTGTCGTTTTTTAATATTTTTAGCTTGTCTTTTAAAGGTACGACTATCGTTTCTGTTTCTGCTTTTTTGAGTTTTTTTAGTTCTTTTCCAGAATCTTTAAACGCTTTTTCTGCGTTTTTAAATTGTAAATCAATATCTGCTTCTGTTTGTTTTACTCCGCTGCTCAGTTGTTTTTCCCAGTTTACGTGTTTTTCTAATAATTTTTCAGCGTCTTCTAAAATAGGGTTTTCTTGTTCTCGTATGATTGCCTTCGCTCCAAAAGAAGGAGCAATGATGTCTCTATAAAGAGATTGAATAGTACTTTCTACACCTTCTCCAGATCGAGCAGCCAAGGTAATAGGAATAAAATTACCGCTTTCATCTACTAAATCACCTGCTACACGTCTTTTACTAAGAACTTCAGCAGCTAACCCAACACCGGACGTTGCTCCTCTGGTTAAACCAGCCCCTACTAAACCACCAACCGCCCCTTCTTTTGCCCCTTGTAGTCTTTCGCCGTCTCTGGCTTCTCCTGCTCCGTACACAGCTCCTTCAACAGCAGCCCGTCCTCCAAAAGCCCCTGTTCTAGCAGCAGTCCCGCCAACACCCGCTAACTGTCCAAGCTTTGCTGTTACAGCAGCAGGAGCAGCAACATACGTTGCAGGAGACGCTATTGCTCCACCAATATCAGCAGCTAAAGCCGCTCCAGGTTGTCTTTCAGTAAACGCTGCTTGTTCTTCGTCGTATTTTGTTTTTAGTCTCTGGTATTCTTCAGAAAAAGTAGAGTTTAACTCAGGCGAGACTAAAGGGTCTATCACTTGGGAGTTAATGGCAGCAGCTACTGCCAGACCCATTTCGTCTCCCCAACCTAACGCAGCACTAGAAAAAAACCTTTGTGCGGAAGCTAAAGAGTCTTCTGAACCCCACGCTGTTTTTTCAACTTCTATCTCTCCTCTGCTCTTTTTGGAGTCTTGTTTTTCTTTTTCATATTCAACTTTTAAAGAAGCTAAATCTTCAGGTCTAAAACCCGCAGGCGCAGTCCCGTTTTGAACAGCGGAACCTTCAGAAAAAGGTGTAGTAGCTGTAGAAGGGACATTCATGTCCAGTGTTTGTGTTAGTTTTGCAAGTCTATCTTCCATTAAAGCATCCCCTTTAACTTTGGTTTTCTTTTAACAGTACTTTCCCAAAACTCTTCTGTTTGTTGTACTTTATCTAACGAGCCGATAATATCAGGAAAAGCGTCAGTTATGTTTTTTAACGCTGCTTGACGATCATCAGGGCTTGACAACAAACTTGCGTCATTTAGTAACTTCCTAACTTCAGACACAGATTGTCCAGCTTCTCGTTCGTGATACGCTAGTTCTTTACGTGCTGTGGTTTTAGCAACCCAATCTTCAAAACCCACAGCATTAGGGTCTTCTGTATACTGAATAAAAGCATTTTTGTTTTCGTAGTACTCTCTTTCAGCCTTTGCTATCTTTTCTAAACCTCTAAAATAAGACTCTGCTGTTTCATTATCTAAGTCATTAGGATCAATAGAAGCGTCCATTGCTATTTGTACGTCTTTATCTGAAGCTGGCCCTGCGGGTAAAAGGTCTAAAGCGTTTGAAGCTCTTATTTCATTTATTCTTTTTCTGTGTTCGGTTACGTAATCCGCTAAACCTGCTTTTTCTTTAACAGATGAAAACAAATTTCCAATAGTACCTCGTGCATACCACTTTCTATCGGCTACATACTCAGATAACTCTCTAGATTCTATCTCTCTACGTTTAGCTTCTTTTTCTGAGTTCCTTACTTCTCCTAATATGTCAGAACCCCACTTTGTATCTAAACTAGAATCTTCGCCGCTACCATCGCTTTCCCCTATTTTGTCTTTTACAAGCACATCGTTCGAGTCATAAGTAACGGCAAACTCTTCGTTTACTCCAGTTTTGGGGTTTTTTATTGTGACTATTGTTGGTTTTGTTGTGCTCTTTTTTGAAGGGATTGGAAGTAGTAAACTGTCGTTAGGAGCCCCTGCGTTTACACTTTCTCTAAAGTTGTTTACAGACGCAGATGTAAAATCCTTTAACAAATTTGTGTAGTCTTTGTTGGTATAAACTTCAGGAGCAACCTTACCTACAAAGTTGTCGTAGCTTTTTATAAGCGCTCCCCCTTCTTTTCCTCCTGCAGCAACTAATGATTTTTTTAAGTTTTCTGCTGTTGTTCTTTGTTGTTGTGTTAAATCACCTCGCCCTAAGATACTGTCTATATTTTCAAGTCTATATTTTGTATCGTTTTCTTTTGAGTCCTGTTCTTGTTCATATGTTGTGTCTTCTCTTTTTTGTAAGAGTGCATTTCGTGCTGCTATTTTACCTTGTTGTACTAATTCCGCTGCTTTGCCAGGATTACCGTCCCTCATTGCTTGTTTAGCTAATATGGTATAGAATTCTTGCGAACCTCCCGTAACTGTACTAAGTTCTTCAGCGTCTGCTTCTTCTTTCTTTTGTGCTTTATACTGACCCGGCATACCACCAACGGCAGAACCTAAGTTAAACAGCCCTTGATTGACAGGTGGATTTGTTAAAGCTTGTAAAAAATCTCGTCCTAGTGTAGGCATTATTCTCTCCTTAATTAACTAAACAAACCACCTAAGGCTTTACTGGCTAGACCCGACCCTAAAGAAGTCGCTTGACTTGCCTGCCCTAAAGCAGAAGAAAGTAAAGCTTGTAGACCTGTGGAATACGTTTCTCCGTAAGCTCCTGTTTGTGCAGCCATCTGCGCCCTACGTTGTTCTGCTGCTGTCTGCCCCGGCTGAATAGCGTTTAATAGTTGTGCCTGAGGTACATAAGCGTTAGCAAGCATTCCTGTGCCTAACTGTGCTTGTCGTGACTGTTCTTGACCAGCAAAGTCCATAGCGCCTAACATGTTTTGACTGTAGGCTTCTTCTTGTGCTTTAGCCATAGCCAAGCCTTCAGGAGTGCCTCCAAACATACTTGTCTGTACACCTAAGCGTCCTTGCCCTTGTAGACGTTGTTCCAGCTCGTATCGTTCCCTTTCTCTCTGAGGGTTAATACTGTCCATCATGCGTTGGAACACTTCTTGTTCACGAGCAGCAGGGTTTTGTTCAGCTAGAGCGAACATGGACTCAGCGCGTCTCATCTGTTCGTTCTGGAGGTCTTGTTCAGTACCGGAGAGATTTAAGTTATAATCCATCTCTCCGTTTTCACCAAGGCCCATCCCAAACTGACTACCAGTAGCAGAAGTGACGGTATAGGGTTGAAACTCCGACAGACCCCGCAGTTCGTCTGCTAGTCCACCTTCTTTGGTGTAAGCATCGTAAGCTTGTTGTCCTACTCTGCCTAGCTTATCGTAACCTTCTTTAGCGAAGGCTAAACCAGCAGCTCCAAGGCCTAATGATCCAAGTACACTCATTAGTAAACCCTCTTGTTGATATAGTTACTCATATTATTTTACCCATAAGTGCTAATACGTTAATCTCTTGTAGAGAAAGCTCTGTGCCGTCAATGTCGGCTTCTATTGTTACTGCTAATGTTGTTCCACTACCGCTTACATTAACTGAATCACGGATCACCAGCTTACCGGATGTAAACTCAGCTATATTAAACTCTGCAATGTTGAATTCAGAAGGATCTGAAGCTCCGACAGATATGACTATGGAGTCACTTCTTGATCCAAAATCATACGCCCAACGCATGGAAACAGGTTGTCCACTACCACCGATTATTGTCGGACGTAGCTTCTTAAGAAACTTTAGTATAGAAGGGTCGCCAAAAGTTAACTCAGGACTGCTGTATTTAAAACGGTAAGCTAGACCGTTGTCCTGATACCCTGTGTATTGACCTATTCCCAACTCACTTCCAACTAATAAAGCTCCGCTATCTTGTCTAACATAAGAAGTAAAAGTTGTGAGGGGCCAGCGTGTGGCTCTGTACGCTCCGTTTTCTAAAGCACCGCGTATGTCAAAACATAAGGTTACGTCTTGACCTGTGAAAGTTAATAAGTAGAAGTTTTCTTCTGGGTAATACACAGACTTAAACGATTCGCTTTCTGTTGTCAACAGCGTAATGATATCTTTAGTTATTGTTCCTGACAGACTGTTGAGAGGCATGGACTTTTCTTGTATTGTCCTGCCGAAACTCTTAAGCCCTGTTTGAGACAGGAAGAAAACGTCCATACCTGTGTACTGCACGGTGTCCCTACCGACACAGCCTGTTCCCGTAACGGTGTCTTGTAAAGCCATTGTAGCTGGGTCATCAGCACCAGAGTACACCACGATGTTTCTCTTCCCAAAAATAATTAGGAAGTTGTTGTGAGCAGCGAGAGATACAATCTCGTCGTGCCCGTTGGGCCATACTTTAGATATGTCTATAGAACCTGAAGAACCGCCATGCCACTTATGTCCTGCCAATAAGTCAGACCAGTATATAGTAGACTTGTCGTCAGCAAAGTCTGCTGTCCAAAGCCTACCATAAGCCGCTAAGACTTCGTTACCATAGATAGCTGAGGTAACAGCAGAAGCACTATGGACTGTACTTAGCTCAACCACAGCACTGTTAGCGCCGCCTGAGACATTTGTAGCAATTGTGTTATAAATTAGAGGAGCATAGCCACGCTGGAAGAAATAAAGGTTGTTATTAAAATTAACCATTTTCCAATCGTCAGCAGTGATGGTGTAGCCTCCACCTGGAGACTCGTCAACCAAAGTAGTTGTACCGCTGATGATCTTATTGTTACCAACAGAAAATACCTTTGTTACTCCCGCGTCATTCTTAAACTCTTTGATCGCCCGTATCTTCCCTGCTCCTAATACGGTCTTGTCTGTGGTGATCACTGACAAACCTTTACGGGCGGCTATACGGCCTCGCTGGTCGATCACAGCGTTGTCAGCTACGTCAGCAAAAGAAGGGTCTTGAGACAAGGCCGAATCTTCAGTGTTAATACCTTTAAACGCAGGCGCTACAAGGTTTATACTTTTAATCTCTTGTGCCATATATGCCTCAGGGCGTATAGAAGATTGTTTCTTCTGGGTGTCTAGCAGCGTCTAAGGCTATTGCATCAGACAAGTACTTGTTAGCCATCTGGAAGTATTCAGCAGTAGAAGTGCCTCCGGTTTCACCACGTTCTCTGGAAGCAAAAGCTATTGCGAGGTGCAACACAGGTGAGTAAGGAATAACAAGGTTGTCAGTGTCCGCACTTAAGGCAACATTAGGTATCACACACTTAAACTTCAGCGCGTAGACACCGTCTGGTTTAGGGTACACGTCAATAAGATTGTCACCAGCAGCGTTAACTCCGTTGTACGTGTAGTACTGAGGTGCGCCTGAAAGTGGTGACTGTAGGAAATACTGGTCGTCCATCCATTTGTTAGTCCTGTACTCCATTGTTAAATTAGAGGTGTCATTCAGGACGCTAAGTTCCTTGACTTTATTCTGACTGCCAGTGAGTGCGTAGTTGTAGACACTGTCGGTAGTATTGATAGCTAAAGTAGTGCGTAACGACGACCAATCCCAAGCACTCTCTACGAGGTCTTTAGCGTCATTAACTAAGTCACCTATGAGTTTACTGTAAGACGTAGACTGCACAGAGGTTACTTCTGTTTCTCTGAGCCGCCTAAGTACATTGTTAACTAAGTCTTTATAGATCATTAGATCATCCCTTCAAACAAGCTTTCTTGTATAATGTTGTTAAGCGCTACTGTGTAGTCTTTCTGCTGCGGCATTACCGGTCTAAAAGCCGGTAGTTGTAACATAGGTGCTTCTCCTATTACCCTACCACCACCACCACCGCCACCACCACCACCACCACCACCACCGCCACTGGTAGG
>Ga0209307_1000847_pt1 | contig 19784 bp, 15 predicted proteins | sample COGITO_mtgs_1105_FD_185519 | JGI IMG/M metagenome (GOLD analysis project Ga0209307, IMG submission 185519) | Pelagic marine microbial communities from North Sea - COGITO_mtgs_110530 (SPAdes) (version 2) | ecosystem: Environmental > Aquatic > Marine > Epipelagic ... | reverse complement strand
TTGATCATGCCGGTCTGCGAGCACACATTGCACACGAGGCCAATGAGGTCACAGTCGACCGTTGTGGTGACTTGGGCGTTGGTCGGCTGGATGAATCCCAGCATACCCATGACCAAGGCCACGAGTAAAGAAGGAAGGGGTCTATTGGATGTGCGCTGTTTCATATCTCGAAAATCGGAGTGAGGGGTGGTTTTGCGCTCACGCTTAGGGGTGAAAATGCCATGAACTGCTTCATCGCATTCCATGCAGAGAACCATTAAAATACTGATTACCAACCCTAAACTTCAGACTCATCTGCAGAAACCTTCATTGCGACATGCAGCAAGGCCATTTTCTTGTATTTGGTTTCCTTGATGTCGAACGACTGATACATTCTGCGCAAAGAAGACCCAATCCCGTCCACACTAAGGTGGGCCTTTTCAGCGATGCCCCGGTTGGTGATGGCCGGATCTTCGAGCAGGATGTTGAGCACATTCCAATCCGTGTCATTCAGTGGCCGGTCCAGGTTCCGGTCCAACCGGTCACGGTCGAGCTCGAGGGCGGGAGTCTCGAGGATGACGGTCTGCCCGCTGGACTGGTGCAGTTCTTCAATTTGGTCCATCAGTTCCACCTTCCGGCTTCGGTGAATGCGGCGCATGCGCACCATGGCTGTGATGAACAGGCCAATGATGACCACAAAGCCCAGCACCAGGGCCAAAAGGGTCTTGAGCTGCTTCACTTCCTGGCGGTTCCTGGCTTGTTGGCCTTCCCATTGGACGGCCTCGAGTTGGCGCTCCACGTCCTTCTCATAGGCTGCCCTCAGGACGGCAAACCGGGCCTTTTCTGCCTGGAGGCTGTCATCGTGGAGGGCAAAAAACTCATGCATCTCCAGGGCGGTTCCTGAATGTCCCAGCCGTTTGTGCGCTCCATAGAGCAGTTGATACAGGTCGCGCTGGGTTTCGTGGTTGGCTCCCTCCAGCAACTCCTCCTGGATGTCCTCGACCATGTCCAAAGCCTGCTGAGGGTCTGAAGGCAAGATCAATTCAGCCATGAGCAGAATGCAGCCGAGTTCTTCGCTTCGGGAGCCGAGTTCGCGGCTCATTCTCGCACACATCGTCAAATGTTCCATCGCCTCATCCTGCCGTTCCTGTGCTTTTCTCAGTGCGGCGATGTTGGCATGGCATCCAATGACATGGAACCCATTTCCTTCCCTGGTGAGGATGTCGAGTGCGGATGCATAGAGGGAGTCCGCCCCAGCGTAATCCTCCATCTGGTAGGCGCACCACCCCATGTTCAGGTTTAGCAGTCCCGGGAAGTGGGCACGTTCCACATCCACCGTCATCCCTGTCCCCACCGCTTCGAATTCGTCCATGGCGAGTTCGTTGTGGCCAATGATCATAAAGATGTTGCCCAATGCCATGCGTGCGCGTTGCGCTCTGGCAGAATCTCCCGCCACCGTATAGAGCTCGATGGCTCGGTTGAAATGGCGCGTGGCGTCGACGTACTTGTTGAGTTGGACGTAGACGTTGCCCCGGTTGCCATACACGGTACCGAGCCTCACGGAATCGCCGAGGGCGAGGGCGACCTGTTCCGCCTGGTCGTAAGCCGCCATGGATTCCTCTTCCCGGCCCTGCATTTGGTGCAAGCTGCCTATGCGGTTGTAAGCGGAATACAACGCCAGCGGTTGGTCCGAGCGCTCAGCCAACTCCCGCATCTCCTCCAAATAGAAGAGCACGGTGTCTGGGTAAGTCTGATGAAATTCGATGTGCAGGTCTTTGGCGGTCTGCAGCCGGTCCTCAACAGAGCGTGTCTTGTCGTTCCAGTCCTGAATCAGGGGAGACAATTCCTGCTGGGCCAGGGCTGGGGTCAACCATAGAAAGGGCAGCAGCCGGAGGTAGAAAGGAATCATGGTCAGGCAGGAAGGTTTCATTCCCAATGAACGACCAACATAAGGCAGGACAGGTTGCGCGTGTGCCCCATTTAAGTCGATTATTGTGGCATGACTTGGTTCAAGGTGATGGCGATGATGGCCGGCCTTTTGGTGTTGGCCTTCTTCGTCCTGTTCATGCCCCCGATCTACCATGACAGTGCAGAACCTGAGCGCACGGTGGCGGGTGTGGTGACCCAACTTGATTGGAGTGAGGAAAGCCAGGACCTACAGATTCGGCTCGCTGGAGACTCCAGTCATTACTACCTGAACCGTGCTCTCGGCATGGGCATCGATGGGGCAAAATGGAAGGCGTCCATGCTGGGCGATACTGTGACGCTGGAAGTGGTGCACCGCCCTTGGGGCCTCGCCCGATGGACAGGCGTTGGTCCCATACGCGGGGTCATCTTCCACGGGGACACCGTCTATCGGACGGGTCGGGTCCGTCCCTTGAAGTAGAATCGATCCAGGCCCTCAGCATTGATGGCCCTTCTCGTCGACTCAAGGGAGGGGCGAACCTTTCCAGAAATCACTGGTTCCTTTCGCCCTTTCGACTGAAGAACCGGGTGACGCCGCATTGGATCTGGCCCGTCATCAACTGCCCCTCCCACCGGGGCGCTTCTGGCGCACCTTCTGTGACCCGGCGCGTTCTAAACCGCTGAATTCCCGCCCCAACAGACAGGTCCAACCGCCATTCTGGCGCCACCTGATACCCTGAGAAAAGTCCGCCTGTCGGCGTCCAGTTCAAACGGCTCTTGGGCAAATCGCCATCCGCATAGGCCACCAACAGCCCTTCCTCATTGAGGCTGTGACCGCGGCCTCCACTGCGGACGAGCAATTGAACCCCCAGCCCCAGGCCTCCATGCCATCGGCCATGAGAACGCGATGTCCTCCACTCGAGGGGAATGACCACGGCATTGAACCGGTTAAAGCTTCTCACATGGCGACGTTGGGTGGTCAGCCCCTGCACATCGCCGTAAAGAATGGCCACTGTGTCCCCTGTCAGCGCGTTGATTTCAATGGTCTGAATGCCCTCTGGATCGAGGTAGTCCTGCGTTGTTGTCTCTACATAGTCCAACAAGTGCACGTAGTCATACCAAGCAAGACCCAACGAAAAAGACTGTCCCCAGCGGCGGACATCCAATGACACCCCACCTCCAGCACTGAATTCCGTGTGGAAATGGCCACTCAACTCCGTGGGATGCTCCCCTTTTAGACTGAAGTGACTCAAAGTGAGACCACCATATGTCCTGAGGGCAAATGGCGCCTCAGCATGGATAGCGGCGCCCCCCATCGGCAGCAACTGAGCCAAGGGCGAGGCTGCCCAAGAAGGCCCGCGCAATGGCAAAGGCTGCAGCCCCACTTCTGCTGAACCTTTCACTGGAGGCATTCCTCCCCCAACAACCGAGCGGGCCCTGGCCACATTCTCCTCTCCGTGGGGTTCCTCCCGCGGCAGAAAGAGTGGAAGCCGATCAGATGCCGCCGCGGTGGGCGCAGGTTCAGATGTGGCCGTTGGAGCAGACTCAGCACCAGAGGTGCGGGCCTCACCGACCGGCGTCACTTCGGCGGTAGCAACCGGTGCTCCGACTTCAGCCGACATGGTTTCAGCGGCAACGGCGTCTTCCGGCGCCATTGCCGCCGCGGCAGGCAAGGTCAGGTCGGCTTGATGCGAAGCAGGTTCATTCGAAGCGGGTTCAACAGCAGTGGCTGTGTTTGCGGCAGCTTCAGCCGCGGCGTCTTGGGCAGCTACCTCGCTGATAGATGGGGTGCCTTCTTCGCCCTCCGAATCCAACGCAGTCATCGCTGGCGTTGGAGCGTCCATGCTGGGCTCAACTTGGGTTCCCTCTTGCGGGGTGATGGGGTCGGCAGAGGGCCAATACAGCACGCCCAATGAGACCAAACCCATTGCTGCGGCCACGCCCACGGCCCGAAACCAGAAAGCGCCTCCAACACCGGATACGCCCTTTGCAGCCCCAGCAGCCTTGGCCCCTGACGGGGCCGCTGCCATCCCGGTCTCGATGGCGTTCCACAACGCCTCATCCTGGCCGGGTTTGCCGGGCTCAGCATGGTGGGCAAACCGCCCTTTCAGTATGTCTTCCCAAGACTTCATGTTCTCTTTTCTTTCTTCTCGGCGACCGCCTCTCCCGTGGGCTCAAACCGCTGTCGAACCCATTTTCTCGCCCTCGCCAAACGCTGCCGGGACAGCTCTGGCGAGATGGCCAGCATTGTACCAATCTCCTCATGATTAAACCCCTCAATCAAATGGAGATTCAACACCTTATACTGGTCTTCCGGCATGGTCTTTAGGACGTCCATCAGATCATCCATGGCCATGTTCTCCAATACTTCGGGGCCGCTCCACATCTCAACGTCCACCCCTGTTCTTTCCCACTTCGCCCGCTTCTTCCCTTCCGTGAGGGCCACATTCACGGCGATCCGAGCCGCCCAAGTCTTGACCGTTCCTTTCTCCGCATCGTAACGGCCCACATTCCGGAAGATGCGGATGAACGCCTCTTGCAACACATCCTCTACCACTTCGGCGTCCCAGATGTACCGCCTCACCACCCCGCGCAAATAAGGCACGAGCGATTGAAACAGTGCTTTCTGCGCCGCCTTCTCTCCCCGCTTGCAACCCTCCATCCAATGGAAGTCATCCTGAACCGGAGCACTATCCATCAGACCATCGAAGCTTCACTTTCACAGCGTGTCCTCCCCCATGCTCACTCCACATTTGGATTCCCGTCTACAATCCCGAAACACTCTACACTCGTCACCGCAAAGGCACCGTTGACACCCTCTGTCGTGGCCTCATTCGTCACTTGATGGCTCCACTCCAACACATTTCCCGCACACAACCAGCTGTGTTGCAACGAACACAACTGCACATCGGAGGGGAAAGTGAATTGGACTTCCGTTACCCCAGCCATGACGTCGACCTCCTCCGGTCCCGACAGGAAAGGCGGATCAGAAACGGTGGACACCGTCAACGCCGGACCGCCAAATTGTCTCCAAAACGCAACGGTGACCGTCGCTACCGCATTGACCGCAGTCGGCTGACAATCGCAATCCGCATCCACGATTCCAAGAAGCCCATTTAAAGCCGGGTCACCGGATTCCACGGTGCAAGCGTCTCCCACGTTGAGGCCCAGCGCCTCGCAATCCACGACGTAGACAATCGGCGGCTCGGGCAATTCGACCTCAATCTGCACATCCTCGAAGTTCTCCTTCACGCAAGCGGACAGGCAGATCACGAGCAACAACAGAATCAAACGAACAAATTGAATCATGACTCTTCTGCAATGTACCCTTGTGCGCACGGGTACTGATGGAGGTACTCTCGGAGGACGTCATGTGTGACACTTCAGCTGGCCTTTTTCTCTGACGGACCAGACGCATCCAATTAGACCGGCTGAACACGCTGTCAAACAACGGGGCTCATTCTCTGTTTATACCCGCGAGATACCGGTTCTATACCTTTTTTTTGACACAACCGCAATACAAGTGGTCACGTTTTGAAAGGGGGAGAGGTAACACAGCCAAAGACACAGGAAACATGAAATCATTCCAAATACTCTCTATGATACTGGTCTTCGGTGCCATGCTCATCCTCCAACCGAAGGCGACGGCGCAATGGGACTACACCTTGTACGACGCCATGAGCTCCATCATGTACAGTTCCGGGGACCCCGAGACCCCTCCTCCCTGTTGCTTTTACTCCGGCACCTCATTTCAGTCGTATTACTCCGATCAGCTCTACGACATAGACAACAACTACACGGTCTTTGTGCCCACTGATGCCGCTGTGGATGAGGTCGCTGCGCTGATGAACTTAAACCTCTACGATTTGCTGGCTTTCTCCGACATGAGCGACGCAGTGGGGTATCACATCGTTTCGGGAAACTACACGGCAGCCGACCTGCAAAATGGAATGACCCTCACCACATTGCAAGGGCAAGCCCTTGACATCACGGTGGACGGTGGCAATGTGGGCGTGGACGGAGCATGGGTGGTCGAAGCAGACATCCTCGCAGACAATGGCGTTATTCATGTCATCGATGCGACCCTCGCGCCCGAGGGATACCCGCAAGCGACAGTCGTTACCGCCATTGCCGGTAGCCCGGACCACACCCTGTTTGAGGAGGGCATTTTCAATGCTTACCTCGATGAATACCTGAGCGCCAATGCACCCGAAGCCCCCGACGACAACAACGGTGAACCGACAACCGGCCCCTACACGGTCTTCGCCCCCACTGACGATGCCATCGCAGCGTTCACTGCCAGCTACGGATACAACGTGGCCGATTTCGTTGCATCACAATACATCGACGAGTTCGTGGAAAGGCACGTGGTCATCGGCTACTACAACAGTGGCGTTCTCTCTAACGGACAATCCCTGTCTGCCATGAACGGTCAGTCGGTCGACATTGAGATCTCCGATGATGGCGTCACCGCCTCCGGTTCTACCGTGGGCACACCGGACATCCTGGCCTACAATGGCGTCGTGCACTCGCTGGATGAGGTTCTGCCCTTTGACATTCCCGCCGCCTCAGGCACCTGTGGCACTTGGACGTTGGAGCTGTACAACTCCGACATCAACCAGAACTGGCTCGGCAGCACGGTCGACGTCTTCAAGAACGGCATCATGATTGCCGAGGAGACCAACAATGAGATTGCCGAGGACAACAATGGCGACTATGTGCCGGACACCTTCGGCATGAGCACCTTCAGCTTTGCTGTGGACGAAGGCGACGTGCTGGACTTCATCTTCGATCAGGACGGAGGGTCCAGTTTCAATTGCGGGTATGTGGTCAAGAACGAAAACGGCATCACCGTCTTCTCCTCCTTCTCCAACAATCTGGATGATGGCCCCGACAACGTCATGGGCTTGAAAGCCTGTGGCGCAGCGCCCACGTGCGGGCTCATCGAAGTGGTGTTCATCGACGGCTCGCAGGAAGGCTGGGTCGGCGGCGGCATGACCATCTCTCAGGGCGGCAATGTCCAAGCCGCCTTGAATTTCGGAGACTTCAACTACTTCGAAAGCTTCTACCCCTTCTCGCAGATGTCCACCTTCATCCCGGTGGATGAGGGCGAAATCGACTTCATCGTGGCCCAGCCGTGGGAATACGCGGACTACTGTGGATACCTGGTCAAAGACCCCGCAGGATCCTTGCTGGTCAACCAAAACATCGAATTCGTGACACCCGAAAGCACCTTTGGCATCACCGCCTGCGAGGCAGGAGCCGATGCGATCTGCAATGCCGAATTCGAGGTCGCCCAAATCACGTTGTCCGACGGCAGCGCCGTTCCGGGCGCCGTTCAAGTCTCCATCTTTGACTACAACCCCAATGCCGTGTACACATGGGACTTTGGGGATGAGGGTGCCAGCACCGATGTGTTCCCGACCCACCAGTATTCTGGCCCCGGCCCCTACACACTGTGCCTCAGCGTCACCGATGGCAACCTCTGCTCAGATTCCTACTGTGAGCCCATCTCCATTGACTCGTTGGGCATCCTCAATGGATTCCTGAGCGGATTCACGATCAACGTCGTGGATGGCGGCCCAAGCGATGTCGTCAGCAGCGTCGACAATCTGAATGAGTCAACCAGCGCCCTGTCCGTGTTCCCCAACCCGGCGCAAGGTCAGGTCACATTGGTAGGAATGGAACCTGGCGCAAACTGGATCGCCGATCTGCGCAGCACGGACGGCCGTTTGGTCCGCCGTTTCAATGGCGTGGGTCAAAGCCCGCTCAGCTTGGATGGAGTCGCCGAAGGCCTCTACATCTTGAATGTGGTAGACGGAACCTCTTCTTCACGGACGGTGCAGGTCATCGTGCAGTGATGGATTCGTGAGGCCGCAGACAACACCTGCGTCCAATTTGGTTTAGAAAGCCGCCTTCGGGCGGCTTTCTGCATCCTGTTTATGCCCCCGATCTGCCATGGTAGCGCCGAAACCGAACGCACAGCGACAGGTGTCGTGTCCCATCTAGGCTGGAATGAAGAGGGCCAAGACCTGCAGATGCGATCTCCTCACTTTATTGGCCGCAAAAGTGGACGGTATCAAGTATTGGATACATCTTCCATGACATGAGCAATTGGAAATGGACCATTCTGTGCTTGATGACGGCCTCCTGCCTGTTTTGGGGTTGCCATCAAGAAAAACTCGATACGCGCTTGGATGGCTACGGCCACGCGCCTCTTGTCAATTGTGGAGGACTGACGGCCCACTCCATCGAAGCCCAGCGCTCAGCGGCGGGTTTGACCGACGCTGCGTCGACGTGGGGCTATGTGCTCGAGGAAGGTGAAGAGGCGGTGTTCTCGCGGGCCTGGTTGAGCGACCACAGCATCCGCAGCATCGACATTCAGTACTTCATCTTTTCTATGGACAACGTGGGGCTCATCGCCCTCGATTACCTGATCCGCGCCGCCGATCGCGGTGTGCAGGTGCGTATGCTCGTGGATGACATCATGCTCGACGTCGCGCTGGAAGATGTGGCGGCATTGAACGCCCACCCCAACATCGAGATCCGGATCTACAACCCCACCAAGGGGAAGAATGCGGTCCAGAAGGTGGTCAACGTCGCGCGCGACTTTCAAGGCTTCAACCAGCGCATGCACAACAAGACCTTTGTGGTCGATGGGCAGATCGCCATTACCGGCGGGCGCAACATTGCCGACGAGTACTTCGACTACGACCAAGCCTACAACTTCCGCGACCGCGATGTCCTGCTGATCGGGGCTGGGGCCGAGGCCATCGCCAACTCCTTTGACTCCTTCTGGGACCACCCCCTTGCCCAGGCCATTGCGTGGGAGACCGACGAAGACCACACCGCGGAGCTGTACGCGCAAATCCACGCTTACGCCTGTGACCCCGAGAATTTCTGGCCTGAGATCCGCGCGCTAATCGACGGCATTCCCGACGCCATTCCGCACATCTTGGCCTCGGGTCGGCTGCACGAACTGGAAGACATCCGTTTCGTCTCGGACGCGCCGGGAAAGAACAGCAGCGGCGGGTTCAGCGGTGGTGGCGCCAGCACCGATGCCCTGCTCGCCGAAGTGCAAGGAGCCCGGGAATCCGTGGTCATCCAAAGTCCCTATCTGGTGCTGACCGAACTGGGGCTGGGGCTGTTCCGAGACGCCGTGGCGCGCGGGGTCGACGTGACCATCCTGACCAACAGCCTGTGCTCCACCGACAACTTGGAGGCCTTCAACGGCTACCAGCGCATCCGGGAGGACCTCATCGAGGCTGGCGTGCAGGTGTATGAATACAGACCGGACGCCGCCATCCGCAAACAGCTGATCACCGCCGAGAAGCAAAAGCGCGCGGGTTACGTTCCGGTCTTCGGGCTGCATGCCAAATCCATGGTGATCGACCACAGCACCGTGGTCATCGGCACGTTCAACCTCGATCCGCGCAGCGCCAACCTCAACACCGAATGTGTCGCCATCATGGAGTCCGTGCCGATGGCGGCCCAAGTAGAATCCCTGATGCTCCTAGAACTGGCGCCAGAAAATGCGTGGCACACCACCACGGAGTGGGACCCCGATGGAGCAGCCGGTGGTTGGAAGCAGTTTCAATGCTGGCTCCGGGGCATCGTTCCCACCTCTGTTCTTTGAATCAGCGCTTGATCACCTTGAAGTTCTGCACCCAGGTGTCATTGTAGCACTTCACGATATAGGTGCCCGCTGGATGCCGCTCAAGAGAAATGACGGTGCGCATGCTGCCCAGCCCAAGACTGCGTGAAGCCAAGCGCCTGCCCAAGTGGTCCATGACTTCCAGATGAATCGGCCCGCTGTGTTCGCCGAAAGAAGTGGCATCGACCGTAAAGTCACCCCGCGTAGGGTTGGGATACAGCTGAACCATTTGCTCTGTGCCGGCCACAGGGCCTTCAACACCATTGATTCCACTGGCAAAAAGTGGGATGTGGAAGTCGTACTCACAGATGCCGAAGTCATCCATGACAACCACGTTGTAGTCGCCCACCGGAAGGCCGGGAAAGTCTCCCGATGCAGAGAAATTCTGGCCCCCATCGATGCTGTATTGGTAAGAACCTGAGCCCGACGATGCAGTGATGACAATGGCTCCATCCGTGGTTACGACAGAAGTGGGCTGGGTGATCACCATCTGCACACCATTGAAGTCACACACGGAAATGGTGACGGTCTCCTCGTAGGTACACTGCCCTGTTTCACTTTGGACGACGACGTCATAGTCTCCTGGACTGAGGTTGCCAAAGGTGTTCGAGCTGCCAAAGGACTGTCCTCCATCGATGCTGAATTCGAAGATGTCCTCATTGGAAAAGGGGTTGACGATCAGAACGCCGTCATTCGCGGTGCTGGACGAAGCGTGGTTCACGCTGATTTCGGTCGCAACTTGACAAGCGCCATCGCCCACACAAAATGATTCCTCGGCTTCGTAATCGAATTCTCCGCCATTGTAAATGATGGTCTCACCCGCTGCATTGAGCACCTGAAAATGGCCTTCTCCATATCCGCAGCACATGCCGTCCCCAAAACTGTCGTAGACGTAAAGGGTCAGACATGCATCGGCACTCACACAGATGTCCTCGGTGTATTCCTCTGCGCCCCCCAATGGAAAATCTCCCCCAGAAATAACTTGACCTGAACCCACATCCACCATCTCCCATGAGGTTTCCGAAGGGTAGTTGTCGGACAAAATGGACAGCGTCACGGTTTCGAAATCCACATCCAAGTCTACCGTCTCCACGACCACGTTGTTGCCCAAGTCTCCGTCAGACCCCCCATTGACTCCTGTCAAAAGCAGCTGTATGCTGTTGCCGGTGGGCAGTAGGTTGTCTTCGAGCGTGAAGGTGACCACACCTTGCCCATCATAGTCAATGTTGACCGACGCCTCGATCACCTCGGTAAAGGTTCCGTTCACCTCGACCTGGATTTGGACCGTCTCGATGGCCGTCTCTCCCAAGTTGGATACGATGGCATTGATCCCGACCTGTCCATCACAGGTGGGATTGACCTGTCCGAACGAGATGGCCGCGTCCAAGGGATGGAGCTTTGTGAGGACAAACTCGAGGGTGTCGTTGTTGGAATATCCGTCGTCCTCATCCGAAACGATGCCGGCAATGGTGTACTCCCCAATCGCGGAGAAATCCTGGGGTGTGGCGAACTGAAATTCGGCATCACTGAACGGAGCGATGGTGTCTGTTACGGTCATGGTCTCCACCAGCTCACCGCCCACCACCAATGAGAGGTCGAAGCCGCTCATGTCGTTCAGCCCAGTGTTGGCCACCCGCACGGCCACCTGTTCTTCTGTGCCCAAATCAGACGATGCTTGGGGGTCGATGAACTCCTCCACAGCCAGGTCGTTGTCGGCCTTGATGCCCGCCCAAAACGACACCCACGGCCTGGCTTGCTTGATGGCCAGCTGGTCTTGGGCCGTGACCTTGTACTCGATGTCCATCCCGAACCCTTCGATGCCCTCCACACCATAGAGCGCGGCAAATTCATCGTGGATGACCCCCAAGTACTCCCTCATGAGGTCGAGGTACACATTCTCCATGACCAACTGGCCATCCTCGACCAGGTTGGACAACCTCAAAACGACATAACCAGCGCCTTGGTTTTCGTCCTCATAGAGTAGGATTTCCTCTGGAATGGAATTGGGCTCAGGATTGGTAATGAGCGACTCGCCCACCTGGGTATTCAGGTAGAACGTTCCTTGAGTATCGTAGATAGGGTCCAAGCTGATGCCCACGCCATTGGACTGTTCTTCTTGGAAATTGGGGTGACACAATACGCCCATGGCCGCCATGAAGTGGTCCACGCGATAGAAGTCCCGTTCCTCGAATGCCCTGAAATTCCACATGCTCGCGTACACCTGACGGATGGACTTGTAGATGTGGCCCTCATCCTCGTATTGGGTTTTGGAGGTGTACAGACCGGCTCCGCTAAACCCGGGCAAGTCCTCATTGTTGGTGGACGATCGGCAGCGAACCGCCGTTCCTTCCGGGAAGTCATCGTGCATGTTCTGCAGGTCATCCATCATCCACTGGGGCATGGGCGCGTCCTTGATGTCGTCCCTAAAGTCTCGGAGGCGGTCCTCCCTGAACGCCATGTCATTGATGAAAGAAGGGTTGTTGATCATGACATCTGCCTCCTCGTAGAAGCCGTTGAATTGCATGAACTCGTCGTAGTAGTAGAACGGAATGCCAAAACCGTCCGGGATGGTGCCCTCTGGGAAACCGAATGACCGCATGGTGGCCACATTGGAGCACTTGGCGCCAAATGCCGTCGACATCTCAAACCCGATGTCGTCTAATGGCAGAATCTCGGTGATGCTCAGGTCGCGCACCGGTATCTGCGGCTCGGTGGGCCGGAGCGCTTCGTACCAGGAATTCACCTCGTCCAAAGTGGCCTCTCGAATCTGAAAAGACTCCTGCTCCACCTTGTAGTAGATGTAACTCCCGAGCAGGCTGCTGATGGAATCAATCGACAGTGGATCGGCGATGTAGGCATTGGGCACGTTGTCCTGAATGGCCCTTAAGTTCACGTGGGACAGCGGCGTTTGAATCACGGATGTCATGATGCCACCTACACGTGGCAGGGAGTTCGGCAAGGCGTCGTAAAGAACGATGTCTCGGGATCCCGGTGTCTCTCCCAGTTCCATATGTCGGAAGAAGCCATAACCTTCGGCCAAGTGAAGGGGGATGTAATCGACATCCGCAAAAACTTCGGACTCCAGGACCACCTCTATGCCAGACCCTTCGAAGTCCTCCGCATAATTGTTGAGGTAGTTGTTTTCGTCGCCTTCCCCAATGAAGTGGGTCATGTTGTTCTGCAAGAAGGGCATGCTGGCCAACAACAAGTGGTAGGTCCGTTGGGTGTCCTCAAAGTCATCGGCATTGCCGAAGGAGAAGTTGAACGAATACCCGCCGATGGTGCCATTGGGGTTGATTTGCGTGGGGTAGAATACGATCTCTCCTGAGGAATCGTCCCCAACCACATCCGCACCGATGGCGCCCCAGAAACCGTAGTGAACGGTGTGCGTGTTGCTGTTGATGAAGTACACCTTGGGCTCCGGTGTATCCCTGTCCATGATGCCAAACTTCACATACAGTTGGTCGTCCAAAAAGGGCGCCCACCCTACATTGTTGACTGTGGCCAATGCCATAAATGTCTCTGCATCCGGTATTGAAGTCGACCCGTCTTCAAAATCAATGGGCGCTGCATAATTCAACGGCGCGTCAGTGGGCATATTCTGGTATTCTGTGATGTCGTCAATGAGGTCACCATCGATGTCACCGGGATCGGAAACGTCATATTCGCGCACCGTGTACTGATCCTCGGGGTAGGCTGCGCCAGGTTCCGAAATCACCATGGTGCCATCCACCCCCATGGTCATGGAGCTGGCCCATTCAAAGGTTGGGCTGTGTTGGGCCTCCAAGATGTAATACTTCCCAGACTCGGCCTGAATGGAGAGCTGAACTTGCCCGAAGACGTTGACCGAGTAATTGTCAATGGGTACAATGTCTTGCCCGAGGACAGTGAAACTGCTCAATACGGCGCACAACAACAGCTGAGACTTTTTGGACATGGCGGTTTGATTCTTGGTGCTGTGGATCATAGAAATGACCCGTGTTCATGATGTTTGGTTGCACTCCTAGCAGGATCCAACCCTGCCGTTCTAGTGCCCACAATGAAAGGCCGTGTGCAACACATGCAGCCTGTTGCCTTGCGCCGAGACGACAACCTGATAGACCCGGTTGTAGATGGATTCATCGAAAGAACCGATGTCTTCACCCACCAGCAACCCGGCCAAAACCCCCGTCGTATTGCTGTGTCCTACCACCAAAGCATCTTGCTGCTTCTGGAGCAACTCCTCCATGGCCCCTTCCAATGCCCGTGGATCATATGCCTGGACCTCCAACCCCTTGGCGCGCGCTGTGGGCAAGGCCGTATTCATTGTTCGGCGAAAGTCTGTGCTGTACACCGCCTCGAGCGGCACCGCATCAAAAAAGGCTGTGAGGCTCTCGGACCGCTCCACACCGCAGGCTGTCAAGTCTGGGTCTTGGGCGTCAAGCTCTTTCTCTGCATGCCGGACGAGATAGAGGGTAAACGTTCCGTCTTCCTGAGCGGCTGCAGGCATTTGAATTCCTGAAAGGAGCATTAGAAATGCCCAAATCGCGTGGGCGGAAGTTGTTCTGATGGTCATAGCATACATGTTGGGTCATTCTCTCGCCGCACTCCATTGCGAAAGACGGTTCGAAGCCGTGCCCTGAACTTATGGCGATTCTCTGGGATATCACGACAATTGAGATGCCCAAAAAGCCCCCCTTGCCATGACTCTTGCAGGTTGACCTGGATTGGCCTGCACTCCGGCCGCCTTGGGTTTTTGGGTGCTTACCCAAAATCCAGTACTTTGGCTGCATTGGGTGTTTACCCAAATATTTTAATCCGCTGACTGTGAGAGACGTTAAGTATTTATTCGCCTACACCATCCCGCTTTCCGCCTTTGCCTCCTTTGCATCGACGGGGATTTGGACCTACTCGGCCGTTTTCTATGCTTTTCTCGTACTCCCCATCTTGGACGTTGTGACCGGAGAAAAGACCGAAAACCTCAAAGAAGACGACGTCGCCTACAAAAAGACCAAGTGGATCTTCGACGCCATGCTCTACCTCAATGTGCCCATTGTATTTGGGCTGTTGGCTTATGGGCTGCACAAGGTGCAAACGGTCGAGTTTGCCACCTATGAATGGGTGGGCCTCGCCCTGTCTGGTGGCATTCTGCTTGCTACAAACGGCATCAACGTCGCCCACGAACTCGGACATCGGAAGCCGCTGGCAGAACGGCTGATGAGCAAATTGCTCTACATGCCCTGCCTCTACATGCACTTCTTTATCGAGCACAATTACGGACATCACCTGCATGTCGCCACGCCAGAAGACCCTGCCACAGCACGGTACAACCAGACGGTCTACAGTTTCTGGTTTACGTCCGTCACCCGCCAATATGTAAGCGCTTGGAAGCTCCAATCGCAGCTCCTCAAGCGCCAAGGACGGCGGTTTTTATCGGTCAAAAACGACATGTTTTGGTACCACCTCATCCAACCGGCGTACCTGCTCGGGGTGTACATGCTTTTTGGCATGACGGGACTGCTTTTTGCCTTGGCTGTCGGCGTCATCGCCTTCCTTTTCCTAGAGTGCATCAACTACATCGAGCACTACGGTTTGCGCCGGTTCAAGACTGAATCTGGCCGATACGAAATCGTCAAGCCCTACCACTCGTGGAATTCCAATTTCAACATTGGACGGATTACCCTGTACGAGCTGACCCGCCACAGCGACCACCACTTCAGGTCCACCAAGAAATACCAAGTGCTGGACAGCCATCAGGAAAGCCCCACCCTCCCGTTGGGCTACCCGGCCTCCATCCTCCTGAGCCTTGCCCCTCCACTGTGGTTCTGGATCATGAACCCGCACGTCCCACAGGAGATGAAGCAGCGCCTCGCCCATGACTGATGCGTCGACAGGCCTGCTCACGGCAGGCACACTTGAACGGTTCTCGGCCAAGACGCGGGACAAACTGCTTGAGGCCAGCCTCATTCTATTCAACGAGCGGGGGTTTGCGGCGGTGACCACGGCCTCCATCGCGCAGCATGCCGGTGTATTGGAAGGCACGCTTTGGTACCATTTTCGTACCAAGAAGGACATCCTCACGGCGCACATTGAACTCCTCCAACAGGTCTTCGAAGGGGCCAATATCGCCGCGGACTCCAGCGATGAAGAGGCCATCATCACAGGAATCTTCGCCTCTTACGATGTCATCTGGGACTTCCGCTACATCCTTCGCGATGACTTTGCCTCATTGCTCGATCCTGAGGAGCCTGCGCTGAAGACCACACTTGTGGTCAATGACTTTTTGGATGCATGGACTGAAGGACGCATTCAGCACGCCCACCAGCACGGTTTGCTTCAGTTGGAGCAAAAAGGCATGGAGGACCTCTCCGAAATCATCCTGGTCATCGGCCGGTATTGGCTGGACTTCTCCAAAAAGAAGTACCCAGAGGCCGACAACCATGCGCTGCGGCGCAAAGGACTGCGGCACGTCTTTACCATTCTAGGGCCCTACCTCTCCTCCACTGCTTCCGGGTTCATCGAGGCCCGGTTAGGACCCAGTATCCACTAAAACAGCCTGCCCACAAGCAGGGGAGTTCGATCATCATGAGACTGCATGATCGATCACAAGCCCCCCATTCCTTCAGGTAGGCCTCTCCAACAGCAAGCCCCATCCACATTGTTGTTGTTCGTAACGTCTCGTAAGATTTTTCCTACAAGAAAAGCCGATGGAGAACTTTGGGCTCACAAATAAACCCATCATGAAATCACTACACATCAGTCTCGCTGTGCTGTTCGCAGCGGTTTTGACACTCAACGTTCAAGCCCAAGAGGAAGGGTCCAAAGAAATGGCCACTTACGGAGTAGGCGTCGGAATCAGCCCCTTTGGCCCTTCTGTCAACTTCTCACACCACCTTTCTGCCAAGACCACCATTCAGGTTGGAGTTGGCGCATTCTCCGGTGACAACCCCACCGACCTGGAAATCGGGGGCGCCACCTTTTCTGGAACTGGCGAAACCAACTGGATGGGCATTTTCCTCAACCACCGTCCATTCGAAGATTACGATTGGATTCGGTTCAATGTGGGCATCGGCATTGGCGGTATTGAAGGGACATTGACGGACGTCAACGACCCCACCCACTCTTATGCAGCCCGCTACGACAACAACCCTGTAGGCTATGTCGGAATCGGCGTCGGCTCGCGGCCTGTAAAGGGCGTCACTGTTGGCTTTGACATCGGTGGCCTGCACACTTCTGGTGCTGACATCACCGCCACAGGAACGACGGTTAACGCCGAAGTCTTGGAGGAGATTCCCAACACCTTGGGATACGGACGCGTGTTGCCCAACCTCCAGCTATCTGTGGGATACGGCTTCTGAACGCCCCCTCTTTTGCATTGTGAAACGCCCCGACTTCCGGGGCGTTTTGCATTGCTGAAGTTTCGCCTCCCTGCCAATCTAACCCGGCCTAGAGCGCTCATCACCCCACTTTCGCGCGAGCGCCAAAAAGAAGGGGCCTGATCATCCTCAAAGGGCGGGCAGGTGCACTTGTCTTTTTACGTCAAGGATGCGATCGCTCGACATCTTGAAGAAACCGGTCGTGCCGACTCATGATTTTGGCATCGCTGAATTCGCGCAGTGCCAGCGCTCGGTTGTGCTGCCGGCCAGCCTCATCCAATGGAGAAAAATCCAACTCCTCTGAACAGGCATCCCCGATGATGAACCCCAACCCTGAGAAGAACCGATGGGTCAAACCATCGCTTCGCAGGAGTACCCGGTGACCGAGGAGAAAGCTCAACACCACATTCCCTGTATTCTGGTTGCGTATTTGATTGTGCACGACCACTGGACTGGCAGCGAGAAACCGGTAATACTCCTCCAGGGGCAGCTTCTGCATCAAACATTCCACATTGTCTCCCAGCGCAACAGACGCCAATGCCCGAATGGCGCGGGCATAACGCTTGCTGCCATAGGCCAAGATGACCTGCAACTTGCGGCCCGATTGCACCAAGGATGTGCGGTGATCCCAGATGAAATCAAGGTGGTTCCCAGAAGTCGATGCGCTGCTGCCGAGCAGTATGGGGCCTTGCGGGTCCCGAGAAGCTTGCACATTCGGAATTGGATCGGGCACCGCATTGTAAAAGGACGAATAGAGGTGCTTTGGAACCTGAGGCAGGTATGGCTTTGCGATAAAGTCTTCTCCAAAAAGATTCGCAATGGCGTCGGCTTTGCGCATCGCCTGTAATTCAGTATCCCGAGGTGTCACGTTCCAAGACGCGGGGAGCAACGTGCGCCGAAGAAACTGTATCAAAGACAAAATAGACACCGAATACTTGCACAGCACCCCCAAGAGAAGCCGTGACTTGGGCAAGTAAATGCCTTTACTCAAAGCAGGGAAAACCCTGAAGTAATCCTCCCCCCAAGAAGCCCACAGAATGAAAGGCCCATCGGGTATCGTCAACAGCCATTTTGGCGTCGGATGGCGCATCTTGTGGACCACAACTGCATCCCATTTGGCCATTCGGATTTCCTCCGGAAGGTTCTCTTTCGAATGAACGGACCAGTTTCCTGCGCCATCCTGCGCAGTCTGTCCCCCTGCGAACACCCAAACGTGTGCTTCATTAGAGCGGGCAAGCAGCATCGCCTGAAGCAGCGATACCGAAACATGCCGGTGAGCCAGATGCAAAACTCTTACCATGGCTGATCTGGCTCAAAGGGTTCTCGGCTTGGCCGGTGTGCCCATCACAATTTGCCCCGCTTCGACGTCCTTGAGCACGAGACTTCCGGCGCCGATAATGGCTGCATCACCGACTTGAGTGCCTTCCCGAATCAATGCTCCCATGCCCACAGTAACCCGCTCACCCAGCACCACCGAGCCTGCAGTGTGGGCACCTGGATTGATCCGCGAAAAAGCACCCCAATGGTTGTGGTGACCCACGGAAGCATGTCGGTTTACATAGCAGCACATGCCCAACTGACTCATGGTCGCAACCGTGGCATGCGGTTGTACCCAAGTTCCAGGCCCAAGTACAGCGCTTGGCGCGATATCGGCGGTGGGGTGAACCACAACGCCTAGGGACGATTCAGGCAGGTCTTTGGCGTCCTGAAACGCCCTCCAAACAGAAGAAGCTGCCGGCTCCCGGAGGACGCCCAGCATGCATGTGCCGTCCGTTTTGGACGGCATCCAATCCCTCAATTCCACGAAGCTCGGAGAAGGCCAATCGTGAGGAATGAGCCCTGCCAACATGTCCTTGGAAGCGGGGAGGTTGTGTATGACTTGAACCTTGAGTTCCGATGGCCTCCTGCTCCATTGTGCCGCAGCGAGCTCAAGCAGCATGGGATAAGCATGAGGGCCGAATCCCAGCAGCGTCAGGTCATGCGCGGGCTTCATGTCGTTGCCTGTTGTAGAACCCGAGCTGACCAAACGCCTCTGCCGACATCACTGGGCGTCTGGCAATCTCTGCCAACGCATGGACACGCTTGACCAACTCAATGTTCGTGGTCAACTTTCTCTTGTCGCGGTCCCAGTGCACATTGTCCTCGAGGCCGACCCTGACGCCCCACCCCAGCCCCATGGCCACAAGGTGGGCATCCAATTGATACTGGCCCAAGCCGGCAAGGGCGATTAAAGCGCCTTCGGGGAGGTCACGCTCCAGGGCAGCAATGTGGGACGCTGTCAGTTGAGCACCCGCAATGTTGCCCAGCAAAATGTTGATGTAAAAGGGAGGCTGGATCAAGCCTTTGCGAACGAGGTATCCCAAGTAGTTCACCATACCAGTATCGAAGACCTCCAATTCAGGACTGGCTCCTGCAGCATAAATGCGTTCGGTCAATTCCTGGATTGTATCGGGGCTGTTTACGCTGGCTGAGCGCACAAAATTCAAAGAGCTCAGCGTCAATGAGGCCATATCCGGCAACAGCGACAGGACTTCTGATCGCGCGGCGGGATCCGTGACATTGCGGCCACTCAGAGACGCACAGATCACCAAACCAGGACAATGGGCTCGGATTCCATCAATGATGGGAGCATAATCCTCAGCTGTAGAACTTGGCACGCCGTTCTTCTTTCGCGCATGCACATGAACCATTGAAATCCCCAATTCAAAGGCTTCATGCACCTGCTCTACGATTTCCGAAGCAGAAATTGGAACATCAGGAACATCCTTCTTTTGAGGGATCATTCCAGTGGGGGTAAAATTGACAATAAGAGGTCGCATAAGGCATCAACTGGTCTTCCCTAATTTACGTATAATCCTCGATGTATTCTAATTTTTCTTCTACATAAATCC
>Ga0209307_1000838_pt1 | contig 19931 bp, 19 predicted proteins | sample COGITO_mtgs_1105_FD_185519 | JGI IMG/M metagenome (GOLD analysis project Ga0209307, IMG submission 185519) | Pelagic marine microbial communities from North Sea - COGITO_mtgs_110530 (SPAdes) (version 2) | ecosystem: Environmental > Aquatic > Marine > Epipelagic ... | reverse complement strand
TCGGTTTGTTTGTGTATGTACTTTTTTACATGGTGGACATCTTTTCGTTTTGATATTCGAATTACATTTTACATTTTTAATTATTTGTTGTGAAGGTTTAGTATTATATTTTTTTTTTAAACTTAAAAATTGTTTTACAGATTCATTTTTATTATCATTTAATTTTTCAGTATCCACTATTTCATTATAATCAGTATTTAAATCTATATTAATATCTTCTTCTACTTCGGCTTCATCTTCTTCTTCTTCTACTTCGGGTTCATCTTCTTCTACTTCGTCTTCTTCTTCTTCTACTTCGGGTTCATCTTCTTCTACTTCATCTTCTTCATCTTCTTCTACTTCGACTTCTTCTACTTCGGCTTCATCTTCTTCTACTTCATCTTCTTCATCTTCTTCTACTTCGACTTCTTCTTCTACTTCGGCTTCAACTGGTTCTTCATCTTCTTCATCTTCTTCTACTTCGACTTCTTCTTCTTCTACTTCGGGTTCATCTTCTTCTACTTCGGGTTCAACTGGTTCTTCATCTTCTTCTTCTTCTTCTACTTCGGGTTCATCTTCTTCTACTTCGGCTTCAACTGGTTCTTCATCTTCTTCTTCTTCTTCTACTTCTACTTCGGGTTCATCTTCTTCTACTTCGGGTTCATCTTCTTCTACTTCGGCTTCATCTTCTTCTACTTCGGCTTCAACTGGTTCTTCATCTTCTTCATCTTCTTCTACTTCTACTTTATCTTCTTCTACTTCGGCGTCATCTTCTTCATTATCCATAGCTTCTTTTTTTTCTGTTCCGTATTCTTTTTCCAAATCCTCTGCTTCTTCGTCTTCCTCTGCTTCTTCGTCTTCCTCTGCTTCTTCGTCTTCCTCTTCTATAGACTCTTCAAGTTCATTAAATTCATTTTTTTTTTTAATTGATTCATTTCGGTTGTTAAGTCTTGTAACAATTTTTTTAAATAATACATCATTACTGTTATTACTTTTCATTTTTACAAGATTATTAGTAATATTTTTTATTAATTTATCTTTATTTTTGATAATAATTTTGTCTTCATCGTCATCTTCTTCATTCCCACTTTGTTCATCTTCTTCATTCCCACTTTGTTCATCTTCTTCATGTTCATCGTCATCTTCTTCATGTTCATCGTCATCTTCTTCATGCTCATCGTCATCTTCTTCATGTTCATCGTCATCTTCTTCATGCTCATCGTCATCTTCTTCATGTTCATCGTCATCTTCTTCATGTTCATCGTCATCTTCTTCATGTTCATCGTCATCTTCTTCATGTTCATCGTCATCTTCTTCATGTTCATCGTCATCTTCTTCATGCTCATCGTCATCATATTTCTTTACAAAGGTATTGTTTTTAATGGAATTCGAATCTTTTTTAAATTCATTTTTTTCATATGGTGTCATATTATTCCAAATAATATTATTTTTTTGCTTTATTGCTAAATCTAACGCATTTCCTTTTAATGTTGAATTAGAAAAAAAATTCTTTTTAATTTTTTTTTTCATATCTTCTGTTTCCCAATTGTGTATCGATTTAATGTCACTCATTAATATATACAAATATAATAATTCATATATGAAATTTTTTTAATACAAATGCCCATTGTTGTAATCCTTGTCTTATAACCGGACTGATTTCAAAGTTATTATAGTTTGATGTATCATTATTACATAAATTTATAAGTCTTATTCTCCATCGTCCAGATTTTTCACTAGCATATTTAATCCATCTTTTTACTTGTCTTTCATCATCATCGCATCGGCGGCCCATGTAAAAACGACAATACCATTGAAACCAACCGTATGGATCATATTTAGTTATCCAATTACTTTTTTCCCAATCATCTAAACTAGTACCCGCTTTGACATTGTATTTATTTATGGATACATTACATGTGTTATTCGTAACATATGTATCAATATCTAATTTTGTAAACCATTTTTTAAATTCTAAATGTTGGTCTTTTAATTGTTTTTTAATAACAGAGGAATATATTGGTCTAAAATATGTTCCACCAAAACTACCCATTTCAAACACTTCTTTTGGAGTTAAATTTGGTTTAAAATTGGGGAAATTCTCAAATATTAATTCACCGTTTGTATTTCTTTTAGGGGTTTTATTTTTCTCAATTGATTCTTTTTTAGAAGATTTATTTTTCCCAATTGATTCTTTTTTAGGTTTTATAGCTTTTTTTAATGCTATACTATTTTTAGAACAATATTTAGATAAAATATGATAATCTATTTTAGATGATTTACCACCAGTAATAGCACTTGCTAATCTTGCGATTCCCCAGGATTTGGATGATTGATTTGGGCGTGAACCTGAAGAATAGTACGCGCCTTCACCTTTTTTGACAATAGCTTTAAGACCCGATATTTTACAATTTGTTTTTTTAGATAATAAATTAGACGGTTTGATTGATTCAATATTATATATTTTACGAGCTTTTACAATATGTGGTGATATTTTATATTTAAATGAATCTAATTTTTTCCGTTGATAATATTCTTTATTTTTGTAAGCTTTTTTAGATTTTAATAATTCTTTTTTTTGTTTTTTTTTATCTTTTGAAGATAACGTTTTTGGAATATAATGTTTCGGTATCATATACTATTTTATTTTATTTTATTTTATTTTATATACATATGTACAATTACAAAATAGATACATTAAAAAATGGATTAAAAATATTAAGTGTACCAAATAAAGAAACAAAACTTGTAATTTTAACTATATTTATGAAATTAGGGAATGATATAGAAACTTTAAATATATTAGAAATAGGTCATTTTATAGAGCATTTATTTTCAATGTTTACATCATCAAAATATCCAGATGGAAAAATAAATAGAGAGAATTTTGCGTTCAAAAATATAGATTTATCAGCTGAAATAATTAATAAGAATATTAAATTTACTTTAGAATTCAAAAATGATAATCTAGAATATGTGTTTGATTTAATATCTAATGCATTGTTAGATTTTAAAGTGGATGAAGAAATGTTTAAACAAGAAAAAAACGCAGTAATAGAAGAGTTGAATGAAATAATAAAAGATAGTGATTATGACTTTGATACAAAAATAAATACCATAATATTTAAAGGACACCAACGAGAATATTCCCAAAAACAACGATTAATAAATACACGCAAGCTTAAATCAATTGATATAGCAAACTATTTTAATACTTATTTTACATCTAAAAATTATGTAATTGGGATTTTTGGAGATGTAAATCCTAAATTGTATACTATATTCAAAACAAACATGAAATATCTAAAAAATGTTAAACAATGTACATATTCTAAATTTAATTTAAAAATGAATAAAAAGGTAATATACCATAAAAAAAAAACGGATGTATCAAATTTAAAACTTATATTCAAAATAGATTATAATTTGTTTGATCCAGAATATTATATTGTAATCGCATTACTTGACATATTATGTGGTGATCTAAATTCATTACTGCTAAAAAAATTAAGAAATGAAAGAGGTTTGATATATGATTGTGAAGCTATTCGAGATATTGATGAAATAGATAGTGGTTTAAGTATGATATATTTGTCTACATTATGTAATACAGATAATGTATTGGAAGTTATAAGGAGTATATTCGAGATTTTAAAAGAGATGAAAACAACTTATATTGATAGTAAATATATAACTGCTTACAAATCAAAAATAGCAATATACAAAATAAAAGATAATTTTACTAAAAAACCAGATATGGTTTTGAATAGTTACTTAACATATTTACTTTGGGATAAACCAATAGTAAGATTTAATGAGGAATATAAAAAATTATCATATATTTCACTTGAAAAAATAAAAAAAATGGCATCTAATTTATTTAATAAAGAAAACATGGTTGTTTGTTATGATGGTAATAAAAAATTAGATAATGATATATATGAATTAATGAATTTATTATAACAATTGATTTCCTATAGTCCAATGTGTGTTATTTTCGTGATATAGTTTTTGATAGTTAGATACCATATTTTTTTTTAGTTTGAATTTCAATTTAGATAATACAGTTCTTGATTCGTCTTCCACTTCATATATGCTATCTTTTTCTTTAATTCCATTTAGATGACCACCTAAATAAAAAATTATTTTATGGTCTTTAATAGCTTTAGAAATCTCAGCTCGGTCTTTATCTTTTAATTTAATAAAAGCTTCCATAATGTATTTCATTGTATTATCTTTAGTCTTTATTGGATTCTCTTCGTCCAACATTATTCCATCGTTAAAATACATTAAATCAGATGTTTCATCATTTTGATTTATGTAATCAGCTAATATAGGTATTATCAATGTAATATCTTTGTCTGTATCGATCTCCCCCTGTTTTATACAGTCATGTAAATATGTTTTAAATAATGTAATATAACTATCAACTGTACCATCTTTGTCAAGTGATTTAGTGATTAAATGATCAGTTTGTAAAATCTTGTATGGTGGTGCTAATATGTGATAAATTTCTAGTACATCATCTTTCCCACATTTCTTACACGATTCAACACCTTTGTGATTTCCATCACAGCTTTCCCATGTTAATACGGGGGTTCCCATATCCTTCTTTTCTATTGAGGATTTACCCATATATATTTCGTCTTTATCAAAGAATTTTGGATTGTCTTTATCATATTTATAATGTGTCACTTCTTTTTGGTTTATAATAAGGTCTTCATAAACTTCATCAGGATATCTTAATATTTTATCTTCGGTTCCAGTATATTTAGTTAGTTCATCATATATATATGATTTGAATCTAGAATAATCAAATATATTTTCACAATTAGTACTTTTCAAGGTCTTCTTTCCATAAAAAAAACCTGGTTCTTTATGTAAAACTTCACTATTCAGTTGATCGGAGTTAATAACATTTGTAAGATTCGGTCCTGGTGCTTTTAATTTAGTTGAACATTCTTTATCACACAATTGTTCTTTCCAATCAGTTTTTGTAGCTCCTTTCGGTCTGTTATTTTTGGACAAATTTTGATAACCAGTTTTTGTAAGACAATACTCAGCATTACCAATACTCGTATTGCTTAATCTTGAAAAATCATAAGATAACATATATGTATTTACTGGCTCTGCAAATATAATTCTGTATTCTTTTCCAGCGGTTGTATTGTTACGCAATGTTTGTCTTCCACTAGTCAACAAATCTTGAATATCAAAAATATTCAATTTATCTCCATCTATAGTAACTTCTTTATAGCTTAAACCATTAGAAGTTTCCTTAGTTGTTACATTATCTCTAGGAATATCAGTACTATTAAATACTGCAATGTTTGATAATAGTACAGGATTCAAACTTATTAAATCTTTTTTTATCTTTGTAATACATTCTAGGTTACCTCTTCGTTCGTCTTTTGTTTTACATCCCCCTACCCCATCTCTTTCCGCATCCAACTCTTCCTCCAACTCTTCATCTTCGATTGTCTTTTTAGTTACTGTTTCTGATAAAATAAGGTATTCTTCTGTAAATGGTTTTATTTCGGTTTCATCTATTTCTAATTTATCATCTGAATCTATATTTAAGTCATCGTATTCCATTTGGACCGAATTTTTAATAATATAATTTTCTTTCTTTTCGTCAATATCAAGTTCTGCTTTTGCTTTAACCATCCCTTCATCGAGCCCATTCCCCTCCTCAGCTTCTTTTATTTTTTGTTTTTGGTTTTCTTTAAATTTTTTTATTAGTCCATTAAGTAATTTTTCATTAACTTTTGATTTAGTTTTAAAATTCTTTAAACTTTTTAAATTTTTCAATAATTCGGGTTTTTCTATAAATATATTAGGTTGTGTTGAATAACAATATAATAAATCATCAAGAGATATAGTATATGTATCTTTCTGTTCATTAATTATTAATTTTTTATTAGGTTTTGTACAATCTTGGATTTCTTTAAATTTTCGTGTTTCTTCATTTTTTTCAAAACATTTCATTTTTTTATATGTTTTTTCAACTTTTGTTTTGCTTTGTTTAGGACATTTCTCACTAATAACATGAAGTGTTCCAGCTTCATTAAATTTATCATATAATGTTTTAATTTGTGTTTGTAATGTTTGTTTCAATTCTGCTAATGTAGCAACTGTCAAATTCGTGGTAGAAGAACCACCACTTTTTATAGATTTTTTTTTTATAGAATTTAGTCTAGAATATGATTTGGATCGTTTATTTGATTTTGATCGTTTATTTGATTTGGATCGTTTATGTGATTTAGACCGTTTATTTGATTTGGATTGTTTATGTGATTTAGACCGTTTATTTGATTTAGATTGTTTATGTGATTTAGACCGTTTATTTGATTTAGATTGTTTATGTGATTTAGACCGTTTATTTGATTTAGATCGTTTATTTGATTTCATATATTAATATATAATATTATTATTATTATTATGTGTATAATGTTTCTTTTTTGAATTCATATGTATTGTTTGAACAAATATGTTTAAGATCATCTATTGTATCCAAAATATTTTCACAATAAATATTTCCAAATAAATAATGTTGTAATATCGCAGTTGTTAATTTCAAATGTTTAATAGATTTGTAAAATTCATCAAATTTGTCTTTTTGCGAAGGTATAAATTTTTCAAACATTGCCTTTATCTGTTTTTTTGTTGAATATTTAAATTCAACATCCATATCTATTCTTCCTGGACGCGTTAATGCTTTATCTAATACCATTTTACAATTAGTTGTCATAAATATAATTTGGTCTTCCAAATGAGATATACCATCAAGGCTATTTAATATACCACTAAATGAAATACCAGTTTTATTTTCATCACCTTTTTTTCGTTCTTCGAATAATACGTCAATATCTTCTAATACTAAAATAGTATTAACTGGTATTTTTCGTAATGCGCGCATAAAGTCTAAATCACTCATATCTCTAACAAAATGTAGTAATGCCACATCCATATTTAACTCGGATGCTAAACTAAATATTAATGAACTTTTTCCAGTACCAGGATAGCCATGAAATAGAAGATTCAGCTTGTAAGGAATTCCTAAATCAGTATATAATTTTTTGGTGCCATCTGATAAAAAATGTTTAATTTTATCATAAATTTTAGTTTCATTACCACCTAAATATATTGTTGATAATTTACGTCCAGCCCTTTTTTCAATTGTATCCCAATAATCATCCCATACATATATAGTTGTTTTATTGAGTTCTTTTTTTTTATCTAATACATGGTCAACATAAAATTTAGAAGCATCTTTAAAAAATTCTTCTAATATATCAGTTTTAGATTTATCTATATATATATATAGTTCATAATGAATTTTTGATGTACTTTCTAAACCTACAGGATTACCAACACTATTAATAGAAATATAAATATCAACATCTTTGTAGTTTAATTTAAACGTACCTTCACCAAGATTTTTAAATATTTCGTTTTGTTTGTCTTTAAATTTAAATTTACTACTGTAATTAATGATACTGTTATTATTAAGGTGATTACTATTAGGTTGTAAACAGTTTACAGCATAATATGTTACCGAAGGAGCTAAATGGTCTTGTTCATCTATTTTGATTTTTGTAATATTTGGATCATTTTTAAATTTTTCACACATCTTATATATATAGCTGAATGTAGTTTTAAATTAAAAAAAAAATAATATATTTAGTGTAATATACTATATGTATCATACTTATATCAATTGATATAAATATGTGGTAACAAATAGTTATGTTAATATAAATTATCAATATAATATAGAATGAATATAATAATCAAGATTAGTAAAGCATATATATATTTGTATACTTTAACATCGTTTAGTGGCTTAAATTTATTGAAAGAAGGATATGGTTGCGTTGGAGATTTCCATTTATAAGTATTCATTATAGTTGTTTAAAATGAATCTGAATAAATCAAAATCAATTTTACAGTTTAAGAATGCGTATAGGTTTGTTATCATTTTGTGATGATGCAACCCCATTATTTAATATTTCTAGAATCTCAACATTATTTGTATTAAATGTTTCGGATATTCCGACATCAACTCTCCATAATTTATTATCACATTTACTGTTAATATTATCTTGTACAGTATGTCCAACAATCATATGTCCTACATTTAATAATTTACTAACAGTTTCAAATGATTCACATTTTGGTGTTTCTCCACCATATTTTCTATTCCATATAACACCCCTTTTGTCTAGAAAATATTTTTGTATATCATTGTCTTCCCACGTTTTTTTTCCTTGTAAATAAAGACGCATTAATGTATTTATATTTTTTATAAAATCGTCTTTATCATTTTCATTTATATGTTCTGGAAGAATACCAGCATGGACAAAAATAAAGTCACCAATTTTTAATACAACATTTCTAGTACATGATAATCTATTAAATAAAAATCCACCTGGAGCAAATATTTTTTTTCGCAATGCAGAACCTCCTTGTTGTTCAATATCTTTATTTGAAGAATATCTAAAATCACCTAATAAATTCATTATTTCGTGATTTCCTATAAGAGAATATACCCCACCATCATATTGTATAGCTTTACTATGCATTCTGTCCATAAAATTAATTAAATCTAATTCCCCAAATGATTCTGTATGTCCACGTCCTCCGCCATCTAATTGATCCCCTAATTGAACAATTTTAGTATTTTTTGGTTCAGCTATCCAATTTTCATTTATATCAATAATTTTGAAATCAATAAATAATTGTTTTGTTTTTTTATAGTCAGCATGAAGATCCCCAATAACTAATATTCGTTCTGTTTGAGGAAGAATACCATCATTTTTATTTGAACATTTAAAACTATTCATAACTAATATTAATACAGAAATTAAAATCAAAATTGTAAATTTCATTTAATTAAACGTTTAATAAGTTTATTATAATCAATTTTTATATTACAATTTATTAATTATGTTTTTCTATTTATTACAAAATTCTACATTAATGGAACAAGAACTCGATAAAAATAATAAAATGATAAAAATTTTTTTATATGGTGGTATAGGTTATATTATATTACATGCTACATTATTCATAGGTGGTAAAGATGCTTTATTATATAATTTAAAAAATTATTTTTGGTTATTTTTACTACTAGATATTGTAATAATAGTTATGATAAATAACAAAAATATAAATTTTGAAATAATCAATAATTATATAAATAATACTTTTTTGAATAAAAAAAGTAGTATAAAAACAAATAGTATAAAAACAAATAGTGTTAATAAACTACCAAAGAAAGAAAAAAAAGTTACATTTGTCGAAGAAAATGAGTATAGTTCAGATAGTGATTCTGATATTGGAACCGATGTTGACTTTGAAGAATTTAAACAATCGTTAGTATTATAAATAACACACATAATCAAAATTTGTTATTTCGCATGATTCTATATCGTATTCTATTTTAATTTTTTTGTTAATATCTGATTGTGATGTTTTTTCTAAATCCTTATTAGATTTATATAATATAGTATTAAATTCTTCTAATGTTATAGTATTATTTGTTAATAATACTTGAAAATAGTCATTCACCTTTTTTTTTTTTAATCTTGATTCTAATTTTGTCCAAGGTCTAGAATATATATTTATAACTTTATTATTAACATATTTTTCCATAGATTCTATATTATTTTGTAAAATATCATCTATATTTTTGGTCTTTATAACACTGTTATCTTTATTCTTTAGTGTATCTAATTCATTATTAATATCACTAATACTCATTTATATAATATATCTAATTTAGTCTTAGGTTATTTATTTTTATATATATCCAATCATATAATAATATAGGTCTATTAACTTTAGTGAATAAATATTTTTGTCATCTTTAATTATTGTATTTAAATAGTTATTTTTATCAAATTTATTGTAATTATAAATATCATTGTAAATAGAATCAGTTTTTTTTATGTATAAATCGATAAATGTATGTTTTTTAAAATTATCTAATTCTGATAAGTTATCGACTACTATAATATATAATATATTTTTGTAAATATTAATTATTTCTTTTGGACATATATTCAAAGATGTTAGAATGGTGTTAATATTTTGTGGTTCAAATAATTGAATACTATTAGTGTTATAATGTAAGTTTGTTTTATTTATATTTATTTTTTTTTTAGATAAAGGATTATATTTATTTGATATAAATATAAGTCCAATATTAGTAGTTTTATTTGAAATAATTATTCTTTTTTTTCTTTTTAATTTCATATTATAATATTGGTATTTATTAATGAAAATAATATTTTTATTAGTATTTTTTTTAATAATTATGTTTTTATATTTAAAGATCAAAAATGATATTGAAAAATATCAATCCATGAGTGTAAACACGATTGATTCAGTTACAAAATATGAATGTCATTTATTGATAGATACGTTATTATTATATATAAATTCGACATATAATAAACAATTAGTAAGAGGTGAAATAGATAGAGTAGAAAAAACTATAAATGAAGATAGCATAAATTATAAAATAAATATTTTTATATACAATGCTAAAAAATATACAACTAAAAAAATAATGTTTGATATATCTTATAATAACAACAACATAATTATAAATAATATTAGTGATGGTATTTCAAGAGATATTTTAGTTGAAGAAAGAAATGCCTATGCATCTCGGGGATCAGTATTATTTAAACCAAGGGTTAATATAGATAATGTGGAACCAAACTCAACCTTAAAAAATAATCATTCTAATATTAATTACAATAGTACAGTTAAACCACAAGACGATAAAAATAAATGGATTTTACCAATTGATGCCCCCGTAATAGAATTACCAAAAAACAAACCATTATTATGGGATTCATTTGGTATATCAAACGACAATTCTAAAAAATGTCAAGACAAAAGTCTAATTCAACCTAAATTTATTGTTAGTAATTTTACACAAAGAAATGATGTATATGATTGGTTATTTGATCCAGCACAAGATTCATCTAGCAGACCGATTGGAACATAAAATGATTGTATTGTAAATTTCTTTTAATATTGGGTCATTATCATAATTATTGTATATACGTGAATTTATATTTTTTATTAAGTTTGTTGGTTCTAAAATAGTATCAAATTTAGTGTTATTATAATTAGTATAAAGACTGTATGTTGTTTTTCGTTGTACTAGCAAATTTAAAATTTGTGTATCTATTTCATTTAACGAATGTAATATTTCTTGATTTATTTCTATTTCTAGTTTTTTAATTTCTTCATCAGATTCAGGTTGTTCATCTATTGTATTCATTTATAATAAAACATGATATACCGTTAAATAAATGAAATATTAAATAAAAATTGATTCAATATAAAGATATATCAATAATAATACATACATGAATGAATTATATTTAAAACAAATATATGATGATATATTTGTAAATTGCGAATTAACACACTATGATTTATATGATAATGACGTTTTTAATACACTTGTATATTTGATATTAGATATATACAAAGAATTTAATACTATTGAAAATATAGATAGTCTACAAAAAAAAATAAATAGCATTATTAAACAAGAACAAAATAGTGTAAAATGTCCTAATTATGATGAATCTACACTAATGTACCTAGAAAACCATATTAAATATTTAGAAACAATACCACAACCAGACCAAAGAACTAAAGAATGGTACATATTTAGAAATAATAGATTGACTGCTAGTGATTTTTATAGTGTAATTGATAAAAATGAAGGAGCTAAAATAAATGATTTAATTCAAGCAAAATGTGGTGTAGTAAAACCATTTTTGACTAATGCTGCTATATTACATGGTGTAAAATTTGAGCAAGTTGCGACTGATATTTATGAGAAACGAAATAATTTAAAAATATTAGAATTTGGGTGTATTCCACATCCAACTATACCTTTTTTTGGAGCATCTCCAGATGGTATAGTTAGTTATGAAAGTAAAAATAAGAATTATGTTGGACGAATGCTAGAAATAAAATGTCCAAAATCTAGAAAAATAACAGGTATAATACCCGATGGCTATTATGCTCAAATTCAAGGCCAATTAGAGGTGTGTGATTTAGAACTTTGTGATTTTTTAGAATGCGATTTTCAAAAGCATCTAAATCAAGATGCCTTTTTTAATGATACAAATCCAGAAAAAGGTGCTATAATTGAACTTTATGACACAAAACTTAAAAAAACGCGATATCACTATTCAAAAGAGGAACATATTCAAGACAAAACACAATTTAATATATGGAAAGATAGTATTGTCAATACTATATTTGATGAAAATAACAATCATTTGGAATATTTGACTACAGTCTATTGGTATTTGAATAAATTGAATGTTGTATTAGTAAAAAGAGATCGAAATTATTTTAATACAAATTATATAAAAATAAAAAATTTTTGGGATAATGTATTAAAATACAGAGAAATTGGTATAAATAAATTGAAAACTAAAACTAAGAAAAATATATATTCTTATAAGGAACCTGAACTAAATTTTATAGATTAATTTAATACAAATAATCCATAACGACTGATGGATTATCAATAATATATTGTTTATTATAATTAATTTTTTGTTCTAGTAGCTCGATAAGCTTATGATAAATTTTTATCAAACAAATAGTGTCTGATGTAGCACGATGTGTTCCACAAGTTACATCAAAATAGATTGCCAAAGACTTCATAGAATAACTTGTCAAATTTGGCAATAGTTTTTTAGCCAAATTAAGTGTATCAATAAACTCAATATGTTTGTAATAAATATAGTTTGTTGGATTTTTTTTATTGTATTTTTTGATAGCATTAATAAGGAATAGTCTATCAAATGCGTCGCAATTATGTGCAACCAAATAAATATTATTTGATTCCATATCAAAATTAATAAATTTCATTATTTTCGAAATATGGTAATTCATTTTTCGTTTGTCTTCTACTTCATCTGGATGAATTCCAGTAATTTCTGTAATCTTTTTACTAAACTTTGTACCAGGATTAACCAACCCACTTATAATCAAATTATAATCTTCCAGTGTATCGCTATCAATACTTTGCGAATCTTCTTGAATAAACGCATATTCTATAACTTTATTATGATATGGATTCAATCCAGTAGTTTCAAAATCGAAATAAATAAGATCAGAATGTTCTTTAATATCTGTATTTTCTGGGAAGAAATAATCGATAAGTGTAGTAAATGGTGTCAAGAATGCGTTGAACATTGTATAAGTTATATAAATAATAATTTAAATGTTTAAATCAATTTTATCAAATTAAAATATATTTTTAAATATATCTAAAAAGATGTTGGATTATAATAATAATATGGAATTAGATTATGTTACTAAAAGGGATGGAACCTCTGAAGAAATACAATTTGATAAGATATTGCTAAGAATAAAAAAATTGTCAAAAAAATTGAATATAAATCCATCGAAGGTAACTCAAAAAGTGTGTTCTCAAATATATCCAAACATACACACATCAGAAATAGATGAATTGGCTGGACAAATTTGTGCTTCATTATCGACTGAACATCCTGATTATGGAATATTAGCTTCTAAAATAGTAGTATCGAACCATCATAAAAACACGTATCCATCATTTACCGAAACAAGTAAAGCTTTATTTGATGATGGATTAATTAGTAAAAAGGTATTTTCAATAATAAAAACTCATGGTACAAAATTGAATGATGTTATAGATTATACACGTGATTTTTTGATTGATTATTTTGGATTTAAAACATTAGAAAAAAGTTATTTAATGAAGATTAATAAAAAAGTTACAGAAAGACCCCAAGATTTGTTTATGAGAGTATCTATTGGTATTCATCAAACCGATATAAAAGAAGCAATAGAAACCTACAATTATATGTCAAACAAATATTTTACACATGCTACACCAACATTATTTAATTCTGGAACACCACGTCCACAATTATCATCTTGTTTTTTATTATCAATGAAAGATGATAGTATAGATGGTATTTTTTCGACATTAAAAGATTGTGCCTTGATTTCTAAATGGGCTGGGGGGATAGGACTACATGCTCATAATATTCGGGCAAAAAACAGTAAAATAAAGGGAACTAATGGAATATCCAATGGGTTAGTTCCTATGTTAAGAGTGTTCAATAATACTGCTAGGTACGTTGACCAAGGAGGTGGAAAGCGTAATGGTTCTATCGCAATATATTTAGAGCCATGGCATAAAGATATTAATGATTTTTTGCTTCTTCGTAAAAATCATGGAAATGAAGAAGATAGAGCACGAGATTTATTTTATGCTCTTTGGATACCTGATTTATTTATGGAACGCGTAAAAGAAAATGGAAAATGGACATTATTTTGTCCAAATGAAGCACCAGGATTAGCAGATTGCTATGGCGAAGAGTTTAACACGTTGTATTCAAAATATGAGAGTGATTCAATATATAATGGTAAAACTGTTGATGCACGTGAATTGTGGTTTACTATTTTAGAATCACAAATTGAAACTGGGAATCCATATATATGCTACAAAGATGCTGCTAACAAGAAATCTAATCAACAAAATTTGGGAACTATTAAATCAAGCAATTTGTGTACAGAAATTATGGAATATTCTTCTCCAAAAGAATATGCAGTGTGTAATTTAGCATCCATTGGTCTATCTAAATTTGTTATTGACGGTGTTTTTAATTATGAGTTGCTTTACAAAGTTACTAAAATAATTACAAAAAACTTGAATAAAGTCATTGATATTAACTATTATCCAATTCCCGAATGTGAATATTCTAACAAATTACATCGGCCAATTGGCATTGGTGTTCAAGGATTGGCTGATGTATTTGCCATGATGAAATTGCCATTTGATTCAGAAGAGGCTTCTAAAGTGAATAATAATATTTTTGAAACGATTTATTATGCTTCCATTGAAACGTCATATGAAATATCAAAAAAGCGCGAAACATCAGTATCTAGAATTAAAACATTGATGAATTTGGTAAATGGAACACCCGATTCTTCTGATGAATTGGTTGAACACAAAAAAGAATTAGCAAGTTTGAAAAAAATTCATAAACCAACAAAAGAAGAACTTGTTAAAGAATCATTTTTAGGTAGTTATTCTAGTTTTGAAGGTAGTCCATTATCAAAAGGATTATTTCAATTTGATATGTGGGGTTCATCTGGTAGTGATAGATATGATTGGGAATCGTTGCGTGGTGAAATAATGAAACATGGTGTAAGAAATAGTTTGTTAGTAGCTCCGATGCCTACAGCATCAACATCACAAATATTGGGAAATAATGAATGTATTGAACCTTTTACATCTAATATATATTTGCGTAGAACATTGGCTGGAGAATTTGTAGTGATAAATAAATATTTAATACGTGATTTAATAGAATTAAATATATGGAATGATGATTTAAAAAATCTAATTATCAAGAATAATGGGAGTGTTCAAAGTATAGAGATAATACCAGATACTATAAAGGCTATTTATAAAACAGTTTGGGAAATTGGAAACAAGACCTTGATTAATATGGCGGCCGACAGAGGACGATATATATGCCAGTCACAAAGTTTGAATCTATTTATGGATAAACCCGATTTTAATAAATTATCAAGTATGCACTTTTATTCATGGTCGAAAGGCTTAAAAACCGGTATTTATTATTTGCGAACAAAACCAGTGTCACAGGCGCAACAATTTACGATAGAACCTGAATCTAAACCAACTAATGAAGACAAATTTGTATGTAGAAAAGATGATCCTGATTGTGTGATGTGTGGTTCATAACATCACATTGAATTATTTACAACTATAGATAATTAGAGGCGCATATGTTTTGATAATATAGTTTAAGATAAATGTTTTTTGAATACCATATTTGAAGATTCTAAGGCTCCTTCTATCCATGCTTGTCGTGAACTAAATGAATCCCCACAAATAAATAAGTTATGGTTAGTTGGTTTCAACATTTTAATTTTTAGTTTATCGCTATTATAGTTTGGCTTCCAATATGATGCCCCAGTTTCCCAATAATGATTAAAAATATGTTTAGGCTGACTAATTTTTTTATCTGGAAATATTTTATTTAATTGGTTTGTTAGTTCTTGCTTCTGTTCTTTTTCGGTCATTTTGTTCCAATATCTAGCATTTTTACCATCTGTATAAGATATCATGATTAATCCTGTTTTTTCATTTATAGGAATAATATATTTAATCTTTTCGTTTGTTACTATTTTAGGTAAATCTTTGAACCATGCTTTGTTATAAACGGCGTATATACGAAGTAATGGTTCAACTTTAACTGATTGTGTTAAACTGTCTATTTTAAAATGTTTTAAAAATCTCATTTTCTGTATATTCAATCCATCACAAGCTAAAATCACATTATCACTAGAAGTTGTAATTGTATGTTCTAGTCTCTTAAAATTACATTTAAATGATTTGTTTATTAGTTCTAAATTAGATAACATATGGTTTAATTTAATTTTCCCACCATGATGTACAAAATCTTGTTTCATTTTTTGAATCAATTGACTTAAACCACCATTTAATATATAAAATTTTTGTTTATTATTAAGGTCTTCTTTCAACAATCTTAAAGCATCATATGCATTAGCAATACAAATTTCAGAATAATATGGATAACTATGTTTTAAAAAATTGGCGGTTTGTTTGTCATATATATCTAATACAACATCGTACAATACTTTAGATTGTAAATAATGTTTAGTAAATTTGTGTTTAAACAATTTTTCTAAAAGTTCATCCACATTATCTACATACGAAGATGTTATTTTCTTAGTAAATAATACTTTTGTTTTAGTTGGTATTTCAATTACCTTAGTATCTAGATTGTATTTTTTCAATAATGATATCACATTAACATGGTTTTTATTGAATCTAGCAGCACCAGCTTCATAATTAATAGATTTAGCATTTATGTTAGGTTTATTAGTATATATCCTACCACCAATATAAGATGATTTTTCATATATAGTAACATTTTTGGTTGGATATTTTTCCAACAATTTAATTCCAATATTTAATCCACTAATACCACAGCCAACAATAGTATAGTCCATATAATTAATAGATAATATTATAATTTATTCATCTATTTTTTCTAATTTAGGTTCAAATAAGTATGATTTAGATAAAGATTTTGTATATGGTTCATTAATATATTTATTGTTGTATTCAGTTATAACATTGTTGTATCTATTAAATTTATTTTTTTGAATTTCTATTTTTTCAGAATTATTAAATTTTTGATAACTAAAATAGTTTCCCATTTTAAATAACTATTATAAAATAATTATGAATTGAACGATTCAAAAAATTTATATTAAAATTGTAATGATAGATATAATATTTATAATAGTAGTTATATTGATAATTATTAATTTAAATTATAACATAATAAATGTAAAACAATACATCACATTCAATAATTTTAGAAATGTATTGCTTATTATACCATTTATAACAATGTATTTAGAAAAAGATAGTATTGGTAAAATATTACACTATAACAAATCTAAATCAAAACGTAAATTATCAGAATCAACCAAAAAAATAATAGCATCAAATCAAAAATGGACATGTAAAATGTGTAATAATATGTTAGATGCTAGTTATGAAATTGACCATATTGTTCCATTGTATAAAGGTGGAAATAACGAAATATATAATTTACAGGCATTATGTCGAAATTGTCATGGAATGAAGACAATGAATGATAAATTAAATATTTAATATTAGTAATGAACAAACTTTTAATTGGAGCTGTTATTGGTAATATATTTATTATACTTATTATTATTATTGTAGTTTATAGAAGCACATTAAATTCATGTAATGACCAAGAACCCAACAATTCATCTATTACACATACAGATTCGGGTGCCAGAAAAAAACACACACACAACGGAACACATGAGTTTAACAAAGACCACCATAGAACCAGTGGATTTAATAATAGAAACCGAAAAGGGTGGGGTTGGATACACAATAATAGAGATACACTTTATATAGAACAACAAGATTCAAATAAAAGAACCGTATTTGAACATTCATATATCAAAGAGCCTAAAAATGGCTTTGATTATAGTATGTGTTTTTTTATTTATAACAATGATTATACAAACAATTTTGAATATTGGAAGCATGTACTACATAAAGGTAGTAATGTTGATTACAATCATAAAACAAATAATTGGTCTAACTTGATTGAACGAAATGATAGAACATACCAAGACCAAAATCCAGGAATATGGATGAATCCAACAAATACAAAAATGCGATTAGCATTTTCCACACAACAAAATTACAACTATGCATCCTCAACAAATCATATTGATTCAATTAATCAATCAGGGGTTGTATCATGTATTAGCTATAAAGAAGAACATAAATGTCCTACTGATACTTGTAAGTGGTATAATGGGAAGTGTATTTGGTCAAATGAAAATGCTATTATGTTTGGACATTCTGGCAATGGTAAACAGGAAATTAATACAAAATATAATATAGAATATGTTGATATAGATATACCATTCAAAAAAGTAACCCACATTGGATTTGTTTTGGAACATCAAGTCTTAAATGTATACTATAATGGTAAATTAAGAAAAATTCATAAATTTAAAGGTGAATTAGTTCCAAATAAAGGATTAATGTATTTTAACTATCATACTACATACGATGGTTCTTTATTTAATTTTAATTATATTCCATATGCAATTGAACCATCTAAAATGTATGAGTATTCAAAAGATTTACCAAATATTAAACATATTCCTAAAAAAGAGCGTTTCAATAACTATATAAAGAGATTTAAAATATTGGATGCTAGTAAAAGTTTTTTTATTTAGTTATTATAATGAATAAAATAATAGTAATTGGATGTATTTTAGTATTTATTTTAGCTATTATACTTTTTTTATGTTTGTATGATTTTGGACATGCTGTATTGTACAATAATCCAGATTTATTTTATGGTGATAAACAAATATATGTTGGTTCAGAGAATTTAGAAGATTCAAGCGATAAAGTAATGTATTCTTTTTCTATTTGGATTAAAACAAATAATTTAGCTGAAAATACAATTTGGAATAGTGATCCAAATATACCAAAAACTATTATATTTAATAATGGCAGTCCAAATATATATTATTTCAGAAAAGATAATACAATAAGAGTACAACTCATCTATAATGATAAAAGTAATGTATTAACAAATTATGATATAGATTTAATTGACTTTTACCCACAGATTTGGAGTAATATAACGATTACGGTTGATAATAAAAAAGTGAATATATATAAAAATGGTATAATATATACTTCTAAAATATTAGATAATCCTAATTTAAAAAGTTACAAGATGATGTCAATTGGAAAAAAAAATAATAATTTTAATGGTTATATTGGTAGAATTGACTACTATAATTATGTGTTAGATGATGATAAAATATTAAGTAAATACAATAAATACAAAAATACGTTTCCAATAAATATGTTACATTATGAAGGTTATGAATATTTAAGGAAAAAAGAAGCAGTTAAAAATGAACACAAAAAAAATGAAGGTGTATTTTACCAAGTTGGTAATAGTCTTAGAAAAATTCAAAATGTGTAAGATAAATTAAATAACTTTTTTATATAATTATTTTCTCTATTAATTACAAATGGCAAACAATAATTTAAATAATAATGCTAATAATGCTAATAATCTGAATAATGCGAATAATCTGAATAATGCGAATAATCTGAATAATGCTAATAATCTGAATAATGCGAATAATCTGAATAATGCGAATAATCTGAATAATGCTAATAATCTGAATAATGCTAATAATCTGAATAATGCTAATAATCTGAATAATGCTAATAATCTGAATAATGCTAATAATCTGAATAATGC
>Ga0209307_1000830_pt1 | contig 20096 bp, 17 predicted proteins | sample COGITO_mtgs_1105_FD_185519 | JGI IMG/M metagenome (GOLD analysis project Ga0209307, IMG submission 185519) | Pelagic marine microbial communities from North Sea - COGITO_mtgs_110530 (SPAdes) (version 2) | ecosystem: Environmental > Aquatic > Marine > Epipelagic ... | reverse complement strand
ACATAGTCGTATTTTCAATACATAACACTCCTGGTGGGCAATATTTTTTCATTATATAAACTAAATATAAATTTAATAATTTTAATAAAGTTATATTTCAATTAAGTTGCTTTGTTTGTTTGTTTCAATTAAGTCGTTTTTTTCCTCCAACATTTAACTTTCCAAGTAAGCTTTGCATTTCCTTCATATCAGGAAGTTCCATTTGTTCTAATGTTTTTTTTGCCGATTTTAAAACCGGTGTCATGGTTTTTAATGATTCCATCAAATCTTTTTGTTGCGATACCAACTTTTTGGTTTCACCCGTTAACCCCTTTACACCATCTTCACCCAACATACCTTGAAGATTATCATATGCTAATTCCAAAGTAGAGGCATAATCAATTCGCTCACCTGGTTTGTCGTTTTTTCCATCTACCGAAGCAGGTTCACTTTTGGGAATACTGCGTTGTCCAAACTTTTCGGTGCATTTGTTATTGGTATAACATTCTCCTTCTTCGCAATCAGATGGAGATGCTTTTACGCATTCATCATCGACATTAAGAAAATATGCTTGCTTATTACCACTCGATTTCATTCCTTCCTTTTTCTTTTTCTTTTTTTTACCATGTTTACTGTCTTCTTCAAATCCTTCTTGTAAGATATTAGAAGAACTAATTAAGATAGTTCCAATAATCGCAATACCTAGATTAATAACCATGTTTTTGCTAAAGAAGCTAGATAATAATGCTATAATAACAAACACGGCCACCATGTTGTTTTTTCCTTCATTTAACATTTGAACCACATACACTAACGCAATGATTGCGATCACATACAACAAAAATTTATTTTGGACGATTTTGTTTAGTTTTGTTTTCTTTAATGCCTTATTAACAACAGCGGATAGTTTCATTTATATATTTTATAAATAAAATAAAAAATATATAATTTATGATTTAACTTATGTTATTGCTATATTGCTATATTGCTATATTGCTATATTGCTATATTCCTATATTGCTATATTTACATACCAACCATTTTTTGCATGTCTTTGATGGCATCCTTGGCAACTTTGGTGGCATCCTTGGCATTTTTCATGGCTTCATCGGCAACGGCAACACATTCACCATCGACCATTTCTTCACCTTCGGCACATTCCTTTACCTTTTCTTCGGCGCGTTCAAGTGCATTTTCGGCTTCCTTGACATCTTCTTCCGGTTTTTGAAGGGTCTTATCGATACCTTCCTTTACGCGACCACAACTAAATACAAAGTTGGCCACAAAAATACCAGCCAACAAACCAACAGTAACATTATCAACTTGCATGTTTACAATGTAAGCGGTCAATGAGAAAAGTGCTAAACATTCCCAGGCCTTCATACTAACATATCCCAATACATTAAGAACGGAAAATGCTAAAACAACATAGTAAAGAACTTCATTTTTGAAAACAGCGGGGATTTTCATTATATACTACCTTTCTAAAAAAAAATCCTAAATTACCTTTTTTTTGTTTTATTTTTGGCCTTTATGGTTGTTTTATTTTTGGCTTTTATGGTTGTTTTATTTTTGGCTTTTATGGTTGTTTTGTTTTTGGCTTTGTTTCGTCGGGTTTGTTTACCTTTAATGCGCTTTTTAGTTTTTTTTGTTTTATGGTGTTTGCTTCCTCCTTGTTTGCTTCGTTGTCGGTCTAATTTCATTGTTTCAAATGTTTTTATTTTGTTAAGTTGATGTATTAATCCACCTGTATTTGAAAAAAATCTATATCTGGGTCCATGTTTATTTCGTAGATAGGTCTTTAATTGATCTATATTTGCACTTAAAATATGGTGTTCTTTACTATAAATATGTGTATCATATACTTTTTTAAAATTTATAAATGCTTGTTTTTTTTTAATAGCACCACGGTCTTTTTTACATTGTTTTTTTTCCGTTTCGCCCAACTGTTCACATAGTAATGTTTTACCATAATTGAGTTGATGTTTTTGATACATTTTATCAAGCCTTTCTAAAGATACAATAATATCCTCGAATGGTTTAGGGTCAAAAGACTTTTCTTCTGGACATTTTATATTTTCAGCATACTTGACTATTGCTTTTACGACTTGTTGATAGGAATCGATTAAGCCATCTGGCGTGTTTTTATTACCTACTGTTTGTTGTAATGTTTTTATTAAATCATTTGTTTCTTTAAGGTTTGGTTTACTTAATTCTTTATTATTTACGGAAATTGGATGTAGCTTTTGTATAGCGTCGGTTACTTCCTCAGAGATTCCATGGCTTTCATCTGTCGTATTAAATATATACATAATAAGTGTTCCTAGCGATTTTATTTTATCATCGTGGCATTCTTCTAATGTATTTACAATGTCTTTTATTTTTTGTTTATATTCATCATTTTCCGACGGTGGAGTTGGTGCGCGTCTTCTAGGTCTTTTACGTTTTGGAGGCATAGTGGTATAATATATATTTTATATATTAAATATTATACTAAATTATTTGCGTCGTTTCTTGCTTTTTTTTGATTTTTTATTTCGTCGGCGTCGTCGTCGTCGTGTTTTCATACCCCCTTTTTTAACACTTTTTCCCGGTCTTCTTCGCCGTTTCTTACTTTTCTTTGATGTTGTTTTAGAACGCGAAAATAACTCCTGAAATTGTCTTTTGTGTTTGGAGTGTTTTTTATTGTATCGGAAACCGCCTGTTGTTTTTAGGTATTTGGTTTTTAATTCTTCTGTTAGATTGCCATTATTTTCAGTGAGTTCTTGTACACTTTTTTCTAACGCGTCAACTTGTGTGTTTATTTTTCCTAATTCACTAAGTTGTGCTTGAAGTTTTATATTGTTTTGGTTCGTTGCTGCTGATTCTTGTTTAACATCGTCTAATTGTGTTTTTAAACTTTGTAATTCCTCTTCTATTTTTTTCTTCTCATCACTATCATCTTTTAAACCTTCTATAATACGAGTCATAGAATTTATATTGTCACCAGTATGATTTAGTGCCGCTTGCAACATTTTATTTAAATCCGTTAGTTTGTCTAAAATTTCCCCTGCACTCATTATATAAATATAATTATATAATTAATTTTCAGCCAAAGAAGTGTCCCTGCTTGCTTCTTCTAATTGCCGTAAAGCTTCTTGTAACTTATCGGAAATGCTATCTTCGCCAGAATAAAGTTCGGTTAAATGGTTTTGTAATTTAGTTACCTCATCATTAATTCTAGCTAAATATTTGGTGTGTTTTTCTCGCTCGGATTGGTATGTTCCTCCTAAACTGTCAATTTTATCGCTTATTTTAGTTATTTGTCCAACCACCATGTCAGTTGTTATCTCTCCCGTTTTGCCCATGTCTCCACCACCCTGTTGAACCGTATTCTCTGGAGGATAAGATTTTTCTACTTTATAAGTGTCGTTTAATTTTCCGGATAAATGTGTTCTAGCCTCGGCAGTTTTAACAGGTTTAAAATCAGTAAATGTCCCCTTATCATTATCCCATTCATTTTTTTCAAATGTTTGTGATATATAATCCCCATATACCGCAGCAAAAAAGTCATCAGTGACTAAATATTGCATTAATGAGATTTTTGTTTCTGTTTCTTTAATTCCAACTGCGTCTTTAAACTTTGCATAAGTCGTCGTCGGTTTCTTTGATGCCTTCTCCCATACATCAGGTGTTATATATTCTAACGATGGTTCGTCTTTTAAATTATTTATTAAAATTTCATTGAACTTACTCAATGCGTTTTTATTGTTAGCTGGTATAAAAGATGGATCGATTAATACATGTGTGCTTTTTACATCTCCTAAATCTAAACCTAAACCTAAACGCGTAGAGGCGTCATCTCTTATCCTTTCCTTTACTCTCATTTCTTCACTCTTCTTTTTGCGTTGTTTCGCTCCTCCTGCTCTTTGAGTTAACTTATCACCACTATATGGATATGATTTATATTCGCCTTGTGTGTTTTCACCATATATTGTTGTGGGTTTATTTGTCATGACACTTACTCCGCGTTCCATATGACTAATAAGGTTCCAATTATTGTTTATTTTTGTAGGATCTAAATATCGTGACATCAACGGAAATGCTGTTTCAATTGCGCTGACCATTCCATCAATATCTCTTTCCTTCATAGTTTTACTTGCTATTGGCAGTTCTGCTTTTTTGTATAGTTTTCTTATTTCATATAAACATTCATACAAAATAGCAGATAGTTCGCGTTGTTGGTTACTTATCGGTCTTGTATATTTATAATTAGATTCGGTAAAAGTAGTTTTTGCTGTAGTAGTTATTGTTGGAGTTGCTATTAAATAAGATGAAACAAATAACCTTTTCAGTAATTTTCGATTTATATTTCCATCTTCTATTGAATTAAGATCTTTTTCTCGATATAACGCCTCACTTATTACTATTTTATCAGATACTCTATTTACTTGTTCTGTGGTTTGAATGGTCCCAATAAATGTTGCGTTATTATTCGTTTTTATTTTGTTTATAAACTCTTCGATTTTGGATTTTAAAAAATTAATTACTGCTGTATTATTAATCAGATTTTTCATTCCTTCTTTACTTTGGAATATAATACTAGGTTCATTTGAAATATGACCTAACTGCTGCATAAATTTAATGGCGTCATTTTCATAAATAGGATGCCTAAACATTTTTACTATTAAGTTTAAAAAGTGCTTACAAAGCGTTAAAAACAACTCGGTTTTTTTTTCTGTATTTTCGTCTTCTGTCCGCGGGTCATTTTCATAAAATATATATTCTTTGTAACTATTCTCTAATATACCGACATTTATGTATGGAGGGAGTGGGGGATTATTTACATAAATCTCATTACCAGCCGGAGTTTTTGCTACTTCATCTCCCCTTCTCATCATAAATGTTTCATTTAATACCGTGCAATAATTAAATCGAAAGGTTTTTAAAAGATCTAATTTCTTTTCGTTAGTCCATTCTGTTTTTCCGCCGTGTTGACTTACTAAACACATCGCAGTTAATATACTACCAAAATCTTCTTTAAGAGGATCATCTATATCATACCAATTCATTAATGGATGTGTTGATTTTGAATATTTCGAGTATTCATCATATGTATCGGCAAACAAACAAGGATAAGTGGCGGAGTTTTCTTCGTCGTCATCCGTTTCTTTTTTGCCGGTGGGGTTTTCGAGTCGCTCTTTAATGGCATATTTAGATATTCGCTTCACATCTCGCGTTAACTGTGCTAGGGTGTTATTAATTACATAACCTTCCTTTGTTCTAATATCACATGCACGTTTAAATCCCGCCTCATAACTAGATTTGCAATCAGGCTTTTCAATTGGGTTAAATGCTGATTTTAGTAAATCTATGTCTTTCGCCGCTTCTTTTCCAGTCCATCCCCAATTAGTTTTCCATTTATCCCATTTCATGTGACCTAAGTCATCTTTAGTTATTACAGAATAGTTACCTCTGTCACCCCTGGAGTTCAACCCATTTACAAGTCTATTCATCGGGATGCTTTTAAAAAAATTTTCGATATTCTCTTTGACTTTTCCGATCCCTTCTATGCTGCCATATTTATCCCTTTTAATAGGTAGCTTTTCTAATTTTTCTTTAAAATATTCGAAAACAGCATCTGCCGTTATACCATTATCATATGCTATTTGTGTATCTTTGCCGTTTACTTTAATATACATATATATTAATTTGCCGTCTTTATTATCTGGAATTTTCATCGGTTTATTTTCCAATTCGTCTGTGCGGTGTGTATGCCAAAAAATTCTCATTAATTCTTTGGAATATTTCAATCTTATCGCATCAATATCTCCCGCTTCGTTGGGCGTTCCATCCGGCCAGCAAGTGGGCCCCGAGGCGGTTTTAGAAATATGAACATCTTTATGGACGTATTTAACTATATTTCCAGCGCGTTTTTCTTTAAGTTCTTTCCATTTTTCTATTACGCCCGAACCTACAATATTAGAATAGTTTTTATTTGCTTTTGTTTTTGCTTTCATTCTAATGATATCCGCACTACCAGACGTATTGCAATCAAATTCATTTTCAACCCCCGCCAAATCACATACATATATGTATCTTTCTTTTGATTTGTCACCCCAATGTAATTTTAAAGAAACAATAACATGACTTCTAGAACTTTGTTTATTATTTGAAGTGGGGGCGATTTCCCTACATTCAAACCCCATTAAAATATAATGTTTTAACCCAAAGTTTTTATCCATACATTCTTCACCTGTTTCGGTTTCATTGTGTGTGTAAAACCATCCGTCTTTCGCATCGTCTGTTCCCTGACATCTTACACGTCCCTTTTTAAAAATAGTAAATGTTTCTTTATCTTTTTCTTCATATTTTTTCCTTGATTTACCTTTTTCATCGTATTGTTTATCTAATACTTCTCCTATTGTAATGTATCGCATAGATGGTTTGATAGGTTGTTTACCTTGTTTAATTTCAGCAGGAATAGGTTTAAACCCTTCCACTGGTATTCTTTCTTTAACTGTACCTCCGTTTTGTGCTGGTTGTTGTGATTCACCATTGGTTTTGCTTTCGTCTGTATTTGAAGTATTGCATTCTACTATTTTGCCTGGTGTTGAATGATTGACTGTGCCTATACCAATACAACTTTCATCGGATGCTTTTGCGGCTCCAGCTTCATAAATTTCAATCATAGACACTGTTACATCCTTAGGCTCAAGTTGGTTTAATAATTGCATTATTATACCATCTTCCTCCTTACCAGGCACATCTAAATAAATCAATGTACTTGTTTTACCTGAACCCGATTGACCGTATCCTATAAAACATAATGGACGAGTATCTTCTTTAAAATTAAAGTTATCAACTAAATCAGAGGCTATATCTTTATTTGTTCGTCTGTGATCGTACACGCTATCAAACCCATAAAAATCATATTTATGTGTAATAGTCTGCGATTCTACCAGTGTTGATCCTGGAATTACTAATGGAGTATCATTGTATGTTAATTGTAATGGTTCAGCAATTGTATCTTGACCTTTTATGTCTAGATTAAATCGTTTGTGTTTTTTAGCTACATCTACATCTACATCTACAACCCAATCATCCCTTCTTTTTAATAAAGCTAATACTGATTTATTTTCTTTTAAAATATGTGCGTACTTTGCTTTTAAATCAACAAGGTTTGCTTTAAATCCCTGTGTTTTTATTGTATCTTTTATTTCTTTTAATTTGGCTATGCTTTTTTGTATTTTATCACCAATCGCAATGATTTCGCTGCAATTGGTGTCATTTATAAATAGAGTGTATTTATCAAATAAACTTTTATTAGAGATGATTTGTTCGTATGTAGAAATAGAATAATTTATTTTTATATCTGTGTTAAAATGAAAAATCCATAACAATGCATATACCATTATAGCCATCCCGTCTGTATTTACATTATTTTTGTAATTTGTATCTCTTTCGCATATTTTAATAAAGGTTTCATTTAAAGTTTTGTTTTTACGTCCTAATTGTGAAGTAATATTTTGATACTCTTGTTTTTCTAATTGTATAAATAATGCGTTTTCTAATTCAGTAAGTATATTCTCTGTATTGCTTGTTTCAGATATAGTTAATTTACCTAATTTATAAAAATGTAAACATCCAATAAGTATTAGCATATCACTGTGTAAGATGTCTTTTGCTTCTTCATACAAAGTAAATAATTTTTTTTCAAAATTTGCGTTTATAGTTCCTTTTTTGTCGTCACATGAAATGTCTTCAACAAGTGCGGCTGTTTCTTCTCCTTCTTCTCCTTCTTCTCCTTCTGTTTCTCCTCCTTCTTTTCTTTCTTCATTTTGTTGTGTTTGAGCATCGTTTATTTCGGCCTCTCTTGCTGGTGCTTCTGCCGCTGCTTTTGCGACCGCTTCAAGTCGCTTGCGCTCTTCTTCTGCCGCTTTCGCTTGCTCTTCTGTCGCTTCTTGGGCAAGCCTCAACTCTTCCTCGTGTCTCGCTTGTTCTTCGGTTGCCTTTCTTTCAGCCTCTTGCCTGGCTTGATCTGCAGCTAGTCGGAGTGCTGCATCTTCTGCTGCTGCTTCTTCGGCAGGTGCTGCTGCTTCTTCGGCGGGCGCTGCTGCTTCTTCGGCAGATGGTATTTTGGAATCTATCTTTTCACCCAACTGAATAAGAGCGTCGTATATTGGTTCAAGTGTTGCTTGATCTGCCGTGTCTGGAGTCGAAACCGTTGCAACTATGGGTTCGCCTTTTGCTTTTCTTTCTTCCAATGTTCCCAATAATCGAAACAATTGCAATAAATCACAATATCCCTTTGACTTAGCATCACCAAGACAAAATGCTTTATGATAGGTAGTTATTGCACCGGTTGGATTAGTTTTAATTAAGTTAACCCATGCTGTTTTGTTATCACCGTCTAATGATTTATAAAAGTCGGGTAGTTTATCCATTTATGATATATATTACAGTTAGAATAATATAAGATTTCAACCTAATTCTCTCCCGAAATGCTTAAACTTGTTGGGTAATAAATTAAAAATGGGAGAGATGTTTGATCGATGTAGGCAGAGATCATTGTATTATGGGTATAAGATGCAAATAAACACAATGATAGATAAACACAAAAAACACACAAAAAAAACACAAAAAAAATAAAAATGCTAAAATAATAATGCTAAAATAATAATATTCACCAAAAAAATAAAATTTATGGAATATATTTAAATATATAGCATTATTATTTAGGATGTCAAGTCCCCAAAAAGAAGTTTTACTAACTGAAAACCCTAACAGGTTTGTAATGTTTCCATTATCAGACCAAGATATATGGAAAATGTATAAAAAAATGATGGATTGCTTTTGGCGAGCCGAAGAAATCGATTTTTCTAAAGATTTGGTGGATTGGAATAAATTAAAGGATACGGAAAAACATTTTATTAAAATGGTTCTTGCTTTTTTTGCTGCCAGTGATGGTATTGTATTGGAAAATCTAGGGCAACGATTTTTAAGCGAAGTTCAATTGCCGGAAGCTCGTGCCACTTATGGCTTTCAACTAATGATGGAAAATATCCACAGTGAAACATACAGTTTGCTTATCGACACTTATATTAAAGACAAAGACGAACAAACTAAATTGTTTCGCGCCATTGATAATTTTCCTTGTATTAAGAAAAAGGCCGATTGGGCTATAAAATGGATTCAAGACAATCGCTCGTCGTTTGCCACTCGCTTGGTCGCATTTGCTTGTGTAGAAGGCATCTTTTTCTCCGGTTCATTTTGCAGTATTTATTGGTTGAAAAAGCGTGGTTTGATGCCCGGTTTAACATTTAGTAATGAATTGATTTCCAGAGACGAAGGCATGCATACTGAATTCGCCGTATTATTGTTTAATAAATTATCACGCAAGCCAAAAAAGGGTAAAGTGGTGGAATTAATAAAAGACGCCGTGGAAATAGAAAAAGAGTTTATTTTGGAAGCTTTGCCATGTAAGTTAATTGGCATGAATTCAAAGTTGATGTCGCAATATATTGAATTTATGGCCGATCGTTTAAGTCAACAATTGGGATATGGTAAAATCTTTAATTCTAGTAACCCATTTGATTTTATGGAGATGATTAGTCTTGAAGGCAAAACCAACTTTTTTGAAAAAAGAGTTGGTGATTATTCCTTAAGTTCATGTGAAAATAAAAGCGAGGCATTTAACTTTGATGCGGATTTTTAAGTGTAGTTTGATTATATAGTTTGATTATATAGTTTGATTATATAGTTTCAATATTTACAAATTGACCCCATTGTTCTGGTTGTATTTCGTTGACAGTATTTATATTAAAATGTAATAAGTGTTCTTGTGGGGCGTGATGCGGTTTACAGTGAATATTACACATTTCTTCCATATAACAATCGGTATGATCACTATACAAAATATTGTATAAAGTAACCACCACATTAATTAAGCATAAAATAGTAATATAATCCATAGTGATGTGCTAAAGGTATTAATAGATAGATATGGGTTTGTTGCATGATTGATGTAAAGTTTTAATAATTTTATATCAATTTAATAAGATGATATAATATTATTTAAAGATAAATCAATAGTGTTATTTATAATAATGATTTCTGTTTATATCCAAGGTGGATTGGGAAACCAATTGTTTCAAGTGTTTGCGTTAATGTCGTATTGTTTTGATAGTGGTAAAAAGTTCGTGATTCCGGGTTATAAGTTGGACCCAGTATCAAAAGAAGGTTCTCCGCGTCCTACTTATTGGGATTCTTTGTTGAAAGGGTTAAAGCCATATGTAGATGCACAATTACACCCAACACAACGATACACTGAACCACACTTTCACTATCGCGCTTTACCCGATATTAAAAATAAAGGAGACGATGTTAATTTTGAACTATTTGGATATTTTCAATCGCCTCGCTATTTCGAGCATAATTTTGATAAAATTAACCAGATCGTTCAAATATCAAATGCGCGCGAGGAAACCATACAGCGTTATAAAATAATGTATTTTGATCGCCCCACTATTTCTATGCATTTTAGGCACGGTGATTTTAAAAATATTCAAGACTTCCATCCAATCCTCCCATTTATGTATTATAAAAATGCTTTAAAAAAGATTGTAGAAGAATCTGGGAGAGAAGAGTATCGTGTCTTGTATTTTTGCGAAAAGCAAGATGTGAAGCGCGTTGCTGATTATATTCGTTTTATTAAAAAAGATTTCCCCAAGATGCGGTTTGTAAGGGGTGATTTGGAAGCTGAGGATTGGCAGCAAATGTTGTTGATGTCTGGATGTGATCACAATATTATTGCCAATAGTTCGTTTAGTTGGTGGTCGGCTTACTTAAATGAAAATCAAAATAAGGTGGTGTGTTATCCAGATAAGTGGTTTGGACCTGCTATGGGAAATAAGATATTGGGTGATCTTTTCCCAGCAAATTGGAACCGTGTTACCATTGAAAATGTGAATGGAAAAGCCAGTGGTTCAACGACATCCGAATCTCCTTCTTTGAGTGCCGTATAAATACAAGTAAAATAATACAAAGTAGAATAATACAAAGTAGAATAATACAAATAAAATAATATAAATATTAATTACCATATTATTTTATAATGGAAAGTCATGAAAAGGTAGATAATCGTTATAATAATTTTAAACTATTCTGCAGCCAGATTAATAAAGCAAATATTCATGTTTTTAGAAGCGACCAATTTTTTAGAAGTATAGTTGAAAATGTAAATACTGAATATGGAAATAAATATTTTGATAATGTAGTTGAAAATTATAAAAATTATTTAGATTTAAATGATGTGGATTGGAGGGAATTGGAAAGTGTTATGAAATTGGGAAGGCCTTTGGTAATGGACAACTATGTTATAAATAACCAAGCATATCAATTCTCTCCTACTGTTATGCGATATTTTCAGTTTACATTGGACATGTTTAAAAACATTAAAGAAAAAAATAGTTTATATGAATTAAATGTAGTGGAGATTGGTGGGGGATTTGGATGTCAGGCGGTATTGTTTTGCTACTTTGCTAAGTTTTTTGATATCAAAGTTAAAAGTTATACTATTGTGGATTTAAATGAAGTATGCAACTTACAAACGCATTATGTAGAATCCGTTTCTAAAAAACTGTTTATTGCCGATAACATCATTAAATCAATTACCGCCGAACAATATAGTGAAAATTATAATCCAAATTATGTTATTAGTAATTATGCTCTGGGGGAATTAAATAGGTATTGGCAAAATTTCTATATTGATACTATTCTTAAAAAGGCAGAACATGGATATTTTTGCTGGAACTTTTCTCCCTCTAATCCCACAATTCATGATTATTTTAAGACAGTCGATGGATTGGTAAAAGAAGAGGAAAATCCACAAACAAACTGTCCACCTGTGAAATCGTATATTTTACGATACTAAATAAATGTTTTACTTTTAAAATAAAATATTAAATTCATTTTATTATACACTAATATAATGAAATTACTAATTGTCGATAATTTTCATCATAAAAATATGAAGGGATTGGAAATGGTGTGCCGTTATTTAAAATGGCATTATGCTTATAAACATGGCAACACAATTGACATAGAAAAAGAGATACCAAATTATGATGTTATATATTTTCCAGTGAGATCATATGATGCTTCTCGTTTTCCAAATAAGCGTTTTATATTTGGACCACATTTCTCTGTATTTCCGGACAATCGATTGTTTGCAATAAATAATCGGTTTCAAAATGCTATTTACATACAACCAAGCGAATGGGCGGCAAAAACTTGGGTTGACATAATTGTATCTAATATAAATCAGGCGTGGATTGATATGACGGTTTTTCACATAGTGCCTATTAAACAATTTGCTTTTCCTGTAGATACAGAAAGGTTTTCTTGTGCAGATACACATCTCTCCCCTTTTTCAAAAACAAAGGTGTTTATTTACTTTAAATCACGAGACCCCAATGAGTTGAAATATGTAGAGAAAATGTTGTTAAAACTTAATAGTGAAAATGTGGTGGAATATAAGGTTTTTGATTATAGAAAACGATACAATGAAGAAGATTATTTATTGTGGTTAAAGCAAAGCAAGTATGGTATATGGGTGGGTTGTCATGAAAGCCAAGGGTTTGCATTAGAAGAAGCCTTATCATGCGATGTTCCATTATTGGTATGGAATGTTAAATCAATGAATCAAGAATATGGTTCGCGATATGCCGATATACCAGCAACTTCTATATCTTATTGGGATGAACGATGTGGAGAGTATTTCTACAAGGAATGTGAATTTGTGGAAAAGTATAATGAGTTTATAAGTAAATTATCTACTTATAAGCCTAGAGAATTTGTATTGGAGAATTTAAGTGTAGAGGTGTGTGGGGGGAGATTTGAAAAGTTATTCAATAATTAATAACTACGCTTTATAAAACCCAAATTACTACCTTGTATAAAAAATTCATTAACAGACCAATAATGTTTGAAATCTATATTTTTTTCTAAGAAATCTATCATAACATAATCGTTTGGACAACTAAAATTTTGTTCTATTTTATCCATGTATTCAAGATATTTTACAATACCTTTGTATTTCCATATAATAGAATCACAACATCTTGTATGAAATTTACGAATAAGTCTATATTTACTATTTATATTTGTTATATCTTCTATATATTTTTGAGAAGTAACATTTTTATTTAAAAAATCTTGCAATGGTGGTTGAAATGGTTCTCCAACATCTCTATATCCAGTTATCCATTTTGTAGTTGGAATATCAAATATTTCATCTATATACTGACCAATATGTATAGAATCCCAATCTTTGTCTTTTATATCATCGATAAAGTGATTTATCTTATCTATGTCTTTACTTTTTATAATATCACTTTCAAATATAAAGAATATACCATCATTATAATTTTTAACAATATCCCTTAATGTTTCTCTATAGTTTAATATTAATGATAGCATTCCTTTTCTTAATTTCATTCCATTTGGTCCACGCATTCTTAATACCCACTGGTTTTTTGCATGATAATCATATTGTTCATCTGTAATTGTATGTTTATAAGTTGGAGCATGATATTTTATGTAATCATTATGAACATTTAAATCTTTAAATAAATCATTCATTATTTTATACCGTTCTGGTTCACCTTGTTTATTTGAAATAACATATATTTTATCTACATGATTCCATCCATCGTTTAATCTTAACAAACACCTTATATCTTTTGCTATTTCATCCATTGTCCTCCATAGTTTTCCATGATTGGGAAATACATTTTTATTTACTATTTCTAACCATTTGTCCGGACTAGATTTTAATTCAATTACTTTATTTATAATTTGATCTATATACACCGCATCAATAGTTTCTAGATTGAGAAACCGTTCTTTATTAAAATATTCATGTATACGCTGAGAACCCCAATATATAGGTATTGTTTGAGCAAGCATTCCATGAGTAATTTTTTCCGTTATACCAGTATCGTATCTTGTATTTTCCATAGAAACTATAAACTTAAATTGGGATACATAATTTTTAAATTCATCTGTGTTATAATCCCAAGGAAGTAATCTTCCTATATTATTTTTATATCGTCCAGCATACGTAACATTTACTTTTTTTTCCAAAGCAGACAAAAATGTATTTCGATGTATTCCATTTGGATTTGATACAACTACTAATACATCTTTACTAGGAACATCTATCCGCTGTTCTTGTTGTTCTAACTTATTGATTAAGTTATTTGTATAAATGTATGGTATGTGAAGGGGCATGTTAATTATATTTTTACAATTTCGATGCATCCACAATACACAATCGTATTTATCCTTTTGATGTTCACACGCCCTACAATCATTTTCACTAGACATCATATATGTATGTTTCCATTTCTTTGTATATAAATGGGATTTTGTAGAAATCAACATACAAAATTCGCACAGTATATCACTATCTTCAAGTGTCGAAACTCGACATGATTCATTATATACCTTTTCAAATAAATTTAAAAAAAAATCAACATGCAATCCTGGATTGGTTTTATCAAAAAATCCTCCAAACCAACCGTTAAAATATATTTTCATAATAAAGCTTATAATTTAAATATTTATATAATTTTAAATGGTTTAAATAAAGTATATTATATTAATATATGTATAGTAATATATTTTACAATAAATACGCTAAAAATGTTTATTCTCAAAATGGTGAAGATGGTATTATAGAAGAATTATTGAAAAGATTAAATATTACGTCTGGTTGGGTATGTGAGTTTGGAGCATGGGATGGAATTTATTTATCCAATACATTTAATTTAATAGAGAAAGGGTTTAATGGAATTTATATCGAAGGGGATGAAACTAAATTTAAAGACCTTCTAAAAACAGCGGAAAAACATAATAAAATAGTTCCTATTAACAAATTTATTAAGCATGATATCGATGAACAATCGTTAGATACAATATTAAAAGATACTAATATACCAATAGATTTTGATGTTTTATCAATAGACATTGATTCATATGATTATCATATATGGGAATCATTAAAAATATATAGTCCAAAAATCGTAATTATTGAAATAAATTCATCTATTAATACAAATGTAGAAAATCATATACATCAAGAGGGAGTATATCAAGGCACATCATTTAAGCCTATGTTGGATTTAGGTGTTAAAAAAGGATATAAGTTTGTTTTACATACCGGAAATATGATATTTGTAAGAAATGATTTATTTGATAAATTAAATATTAGTTATGAAAATCCATTGGAAAATTTTAGAGGAGGTATTTGGGGTTCATATTAGATAATATATTATAATATAGTATTATTATCTAAAATTTAACGTTTGAAATTTTCAAAAATAAGAATCATTGGATAATTATGTATAGAAAATAACTTATTTGCTCTATAAAAATCCAACTGCTTAATTTTTGCTTCTCTAAAATCTACAAATTCACTTCTAAAATTTTTTAAACTATCGTTTACTTCGTTGTATTTCATACCAGGCCAAATATTACGCAAATTATGATGATTCAATATTTCTTCATAAGAATTTTGCAGATCTTCAATAATATAAAATCCATTATCTTTACACCCATCATATAATATATTAAAAGTTTTAATCTGATGTTCTGTTATATGACTACCATCATCTAATAAAACATCATATTCTCCTATTTCTTTCTTTATATTCAATAAAAATTCATTATTATTCTGATCGCCAATAAAACATGTTATTCTATCTTCTTCGAATTGTTTACATCTAGGGTCTATGTCAATACCATATATATGTGCGTTTGGAAAGTATTCTTTCCACATTCTTAGAGAACACCCATCTCTTATACCTATTTCTACAAATTTTTTAACTTGTAACCGATTTTTTGATAAATAACGTTCATATATATCACAATAGGTCATTCCATTATAAGTATGGTGATTATCTACTTTATCCGTCTTATATTTATGTCCTAACTCTTTTAAAGACATTATAACACAACACATTATAATATATTTAAATCATTTTATATAACAACATTTAATTAATATTTTGTTCTTGTTGCCCAAAATGGATATTTAAATCTTTCAGGATTATCACTATAATTGTATATGGTTTGATTACCTATAAATTTTTGAAAATAGAAAAAACTTTCATCATTGTCTAATAAAATACTACCATATTTTTTTCTCAATACCCCCCATAAACTTTGGTCATGTCTATTTTCTTTAAAAAATGGATACTGATTTATCCTATTGTAATAATCGGTTGTTAATTTTTGATCAAAAATCATTATTTTACCATACTCTTCTAATATTTTTAAAGAATGATTACACTTTTTTAAAATCAATATTCCTCCTGCTATCTGTGGAGATGTTGCAACATTACTATTTATATTAATGTTAAAATAATCAAATATTTGTCGTGTCGTCCATACTCTCTCAACACATCCGTTTGATGGAGGAGGTTCCGCTGTTTTATTCCATTGTATAGGGAAACTAATTATTCCATATTCTGAATTTTTCAACATATCCAGATATTCATAATATCTATTAATTCCCTTATTATTTAATTTGCACCCGGCATCACAATAAATAATATATTCTTCATCATTAATCTCTTTCATTTTATTGTTTATTAGATAATATTTCCACAACCAATATCCTCCTCCTCGTCTTTGGTTTAAGACATAACTATATTTTTGTTTAAAATCTTCATCGTAAATATTATTATTATTGTAAACATCAATAGTTGTAAAAGTATTAAATGATTCAGCTTGTTTTCTAATACGTTCTACTGCTTTTGGTCTATCATCACCATAGGATATAAAGTGTTGCTTTTTATACGACATATATAATGATATTTAAACTAATGTTTAATATTATTATAATTATTATAAATATTTAATACCAATTATACCTTGTTTATAATATTTTAAATCTGTACGTTCTCGTTCGTCATATTTTATATCCCACTTTGCTAACTGCTTTTGCCACCATTCTTTAGTTCTACAGTGCCATAATTTCATATGAAATGTTGGGCCATAATTTTCATTAAAAATAAATACAGAACCATTTGGTGCTATTTTATCCATCTCTGTTAATATATTTATAACAGTATTATCATCCAAATGTGAAAGTACAATAGATGTAGTAAATAATGTTGGTCTATATAATTTTATTTTTTTTAATTCATTTTCAGCAAGTCCACATAGATATGTAACATTATTATCTGGATTTATTTTTTTTGCTATATCTATAGCAGATTGAGATGGTTCTATACCACATATGTTTTCAAAATTATTTGACGACAAATAATTGACAAACCAACCTGTTCCAGAACCAATATCTACCGCATCTTTTATTTCTCTTTGAGAATCTAGCCAATCACCATGTAAATATCCTGGCTTATATAAATTGTCCCATGGCCCTCCTGTTTTATTTTTTGATTCATATGTTTTTTTGTTGTGAATTATAATCTCCTTATCTATAGCGTCATTTTTAACATATTCATTATTATGAACAACAAAACTATTCATATAATCAATTACATTGATTGTATTTATGTTCTATTATTATAAATCAATTAGTGGTTTTATAAACAAGTCATTGAATTTATCCATTATATTACTTGGTGAATAATCAGAATAAGCATTCCAATTTTTAGTTTTAGCTTCATTTCTATCAAAATTCTTAAATATATTATAAATCTCTTCAGTATTATTAGAGTTATATATAATAGCCTCATCCTTTAATATATCGAGATGAGCATTGTCATGACCTATACAAGTAATAATAGGTTTGTTTTTAATTGAAAATTCGGATACAGCCGCTCCAAACGTTTCTCCCATTTGTCTAGCATGTATCATTGCATCGCAACTATTTATAAATTTTACCTTTTTATGCAAATCAACTATCCTTCCATAATGAATGATATTCTTCTTTTCTCTACAAAATTTATTTGTATTAACGAGAAAAAAGTAAATATTTGGATTATCGTCTGTAATTCTATCTATTGCTTTATGAACACTTGGTATATTAAATTGATCCAATCCACCTATTCTTCCAAATACAGTTGCATTTTCTGGTATATTTAATTCTTGTCTCATATTACCTTCTACATTAGGTAAATTAACCATATAATTTACAACAGGCCATCTACTATCACCAAAGCAACTCGATATTCTACCATATACATTTCCATGTGGACGTGATGTATTGAATACACAATGTATTATTGTTTTACATATATTTGGATGAGCCATTTTTCCATCCCAACCACCCGCTTTTTGCATATATAAAATATCGCACTTCTCTTTTTTCAATATATCATTTGCTTCTGAGTTCCAATTTGTATAGGGATATACTTTAAACTCGTTTTTAAATTTTTCAATTACACTATCAACACTTTTAATTGTATGATTAGGATTATATAATATAATTGATTCATTGCCTAAATAGTGTTTATTATAATAAGCGTAATCGTATAATGATACGGTGGTTCCGCGTTCACATAGTTGATTGTCATGAAATGCTATTTTTACCATATATCTATAAATAATTAAACTATCTTTAAACAATATCACAAATAAATAATATTAAAACCAATTACTTAATATTATTAATGTCTATACCAAAGATTATACATCAATTATGGATTGGTTCGAAACCTGCTCCCACCAAATTTATGAATACATGGAAGGAAAAACACGCTGGGTTGGGGTTTGAGTATATATTTTGGAATGAAGAAGAGTTGAAAAAAAGAGGTATGTCGTTAACTTTGGGAGAGAAAATCAATTCGATGGAAGAAATAAATGGAAAAGCAGATATTATACGATGGGAAATTTTGGAAAGATATGGGGGAGTATTTGTTGATGCTGATTCCATTTGTATTGAACCAGTGGATGATACATTATTAAAATGCAAAGGTGGGTGTTTTGCCGGGTATGAACAAGAAAACATACGCAAGGGGTTGATTGCTACTGGGACAATGGGATTTCCACCCAATCATTTAATTGTAAAAAGATGTATTAAATGGATTCGTGAAAATCCAGTTTCCACTGCTTTAACTCAACAACGAGCATGGTATACAGTAGGACCCGGATTATTAACCAGAATTGTTAATGATTATAAAATGCACAATCAAATCACCGTATTCCCCAGTTATTATTTTTTACCCCGGCATTACAGTGGCATAGAATATAAAGGACATGAAAAAGTATACGCGTATCAAGAATGGGGGTCCACCAAGCAAAATTACGATACCATGAATCAACTATCTCTCCCCAAAGAGTTTTCTAAACCCGCAAAATCAGTGTCTGTATTAGTATCTAGTTTAAATACCAAGGCCACTTTTATAAAAGATTGTTTGGATTCTATAAAAGCACAAATAGGATTGTTTAATATAGAATTAGTATGGATTAATGATGGGTCCGACAAATTGCATACAATGCTTCTTAAAAAACAACTCGACAATTTTAAAAACACTACGCGGTTTGTCGATGTAGTATATAAAGAAAATGATGGCAATAAAGGTATAGGTCATGCTCTTCATCATGGTGTATTAATGTGTAGCAATGAAATCATTATTAAAATGGATAGCGATGATATTATGATACCGGATAGAATTATAAAGCAAATGAAATTTATGGAAAACAATCCAAACATTCACATCTGTGGTGGACAAATAAAAATGTTTCACGGTGATAAAACAAATATTGTAGACATAACCAGATTGCCGACTATACAGTGGAGTGATTTTAGACAGCAGCCCCAACATTGGTTTGTAAATCATCCAACGGTGTGCTATCGAAAATCTTCTATTTTAGCAGCAGGAAATTACAACCCAGAACTTAGAAAAATGGCGGAAGATTTCAATTTGGAATTGCGAATGTTAAAGATGTTTGATGTCGTTTATAATTTTCCCGAGCCGTTGTTATATTATCGACTTCATGAAGGTCAAATTACACACCAAGGAGGGAGTGAAGGTAGAGAATATTGGAGTAATATACGAAACAAAATGATTATGGAGTTGATAAGTAATAATTGATTGTTAATGTCGATTAATATAACTTTAAAGAGTTTGCTAGTTGGGTTGTATAATAAGCAATGATCCATC
>Ga0209307_1000828_pt1 | contig 20110 bp, 22 predicted proteins | sample COGITO_mtgs_1105_FD_185519 | JGI IMG/M metagenome (GOLD analysis project Ga0209307, IMG submission 185519) | Pelagic marine microbial communities from North Sea - COGITO_mtgs_110530 (SPAdes) (version 2) | ecosystem: Environmental > Aquatic > Marine > Epipelagic ... | reverse complement strand
TTATGTCGTTTATTAGCTAGTAACCCGAGTACAAATACTAATACTACCTATGATAAATCTTACCATTTTGTTAATGCAAATACTATTGACATTACCAAAGCAAAAATACCAAAAGAACAAAAACACCTGAAAGCACTCAGAATAACATACATGACTTATGTGGAGGATCAAAAATTCAAAGATTTTTTCGATAAGAAAAATTCAAAAGAAAATACTCAAGAATTTCTCAAGATTCAAAAGGCATTTTGCGACTTCAAAGGTAGAATATGGCACAAGGCTACTTTTAAATATATGAAAATTATGAGACCATCTCTCTTTCCTTTTTCAAAACCACTATATTTTGACAGGAATAACGGTAGCGACTATATAATAAAAACCAAAATAGACACCACATATATAAAATATAAAAACGCACCATCTGACTTTTCTGAAATACTTAGAAAACATCTGAAGCATCCAATTAAAAAAATAGATAAACTGGAAGGATGGGAAATACAAGAGCAAAATCAAACTTTAAATGGAGTTGGATGGATGAATGAAATAGTTTGTAAATTTACGATTACTGAATCGGAATTAAATGACTATAATGCTACTAATAGAAATAGTATAGGAAAATTCACACAATATTCTAAAGAAATATATAATGGAGGTATCCCATCCGTGTCAGTGTCTTTGGGCTCTAATGGATTTACTAAGACAGAAAATATATATACATTTGAATATAGTTTGTGTGCTATACTAAATCATATCCATAGTATTTCTTCAATATTTGATGAGAATATTTATAACGAAAACAATTCAGATTGGCGTTTGCGTAATTCTAACATAATATGTCCGGTAATAAGAAATTTTTTAAATTATAAAGCTGGAAGATCGTATATTAAATCGAACGAAGAGGTATCCACACATTTTAATACTACAAATAGAATATTAGATACAAAAAGCATAATTATAAAATATCCGTTTCCATCATTAACTCATATATTAGAAAAACCTCAAATGGTGAAAGGTTGTGAGGCTAATATTGTACCAACAGATACTGTTAGGACGCAACGATGCCAAAGTCGTTCCACTATCAAATTGCCATATGTGCCTGGAATCCAAGATTTTGGAACTGATTCCTTTTTTTACTCCAAGGATGTACGTACAGAATATAATATAAAAACGGATGATTATATAGAAGATGAAATCATCAAGTTGAACGAAAAATGGTATGAAAAAAAAACAAAATTAGTGGATCAGATTAGTAAGCAAAATTTGACTTATCCAGAAGTCCATACATCATGGATTACATTTTTAGATGATAATAGTGAAACACAACAGAAAATTCAAATAATGTGCGATAACAATCATTTAAATCCTTTTGGAGACCCACCAGTAGCAGCACCGTCGGCAGCATCGGGATATCTTGATGTTGGCAAGAGGGAAGCCCCCCCCCACAAGAAGAAAGAAGTAAACCCGCAGCCAACTGTTGCAGAAGCAAAGGCAGCAGCAGCACGAGCAGCAGCACCAGCAGCTGCTGACGCAAAGGCAGCAGCCGCACAACTACTGCAGCCTGCTGAAGCAAAGGCAGCAGAAGAGGCAGCCGCACAAGCAGCAGGACCACCGTCTCCACAAGAACGAGCACGAACACGAGCAGCAGCACCACCACCACCACCGCAGAAGAAAAGGAACAAGAAAAAAAAGTATAAAAATATTGAAGCACTTTCACCAGGCCTGTCGAGTGACAGCACCGCCGGATGACGACGAAGTAGAAGAGAAGTGAAGCCATAACAAGAATTACAAGAATAAACTTATCAATACATCTAATGGTAGTGATCCATATTCTAATACCTTTTTGTGAAAATCTTTAGAACGACCTTTAAATTTTTGTTTTAAATCTAATATGACACGTTCACCTATTTTATATGATAATGCTTGTGTAGGAATAGAAATATATCTTAATAATTGATTATGTATTTGAGTATCTGATTCAAAACAGTATTTCCTATAATATTTAAATGTTCTATGATATGACCACCCATAATAATGTATCCCAGTATCAACAACTAATCTTAAAGCTCGTATCATCTCTAACATTAATTTTCCATAATAGCTTTCATAGGTTTTGTATTTACCTAAATTTTCGCAATATAAAGCCCATCCTTCTTGATAAGCATCATTTGTAGCGATTTTTATAAATAATGGTATGTTTGGATTTTCATTTACGTATGTTAATTGATAGTGATGTCCTGGATTAGCTTCGTGTAATGTCAATGATTCGACTTCCATATGATTATTTTCTTTTATATTTCGTAAATTTATGTAAAATTTACCTTTTCGTTTCATCTCTAAATCTCCAGGCATATAATAGGCTTCTGCTGAAAATTTTTCATTATATTGTGGAACTGGTATAATTTCACATTTACTTTTAACGCTATCATAAAATTGTGTTTTCATTATAGAGCGGTTAATTGATGCTAACTGTTTTTTATACGTCATTAACAAATCATGTTTTGATCTGAAATTCATATCACGTCGTTTATTCAAATGTTTATTAAACTCTATTAAGGTGCCATTAAAATTAAGTTTGTTTTTTATGGTGTGCATCATTTCGTAAATACGTTTAACTTCTTGAACCCCATAATTATGTATTTTTTCAACTGTAATATCAGATAATGTAGTAGATGACTTTACTAAAAATTTATATTCTTTTTTTCCTTTTGGTAATCCACACATCCCAATAGTTGTTCTACAGGTGTTTAAATATTCCTTTTTCAAAAATACAATGAGTCGTGTTAATGATGGGCTAAAAATAGATTCGCATTGTTCATTAAAATCAAAATCTAATTTAATTTTTATAGAATTATTAAGGTATGTTTTAGTTGACAACAATGCTTCTAATTGTTCGATTAATTTAATACAAATTATTTTTGGCATCGTGTAGCATTTTTTTATTCCTTGTTTCATATTATCAATTACTGACTGTACGATATCATCAAAAATTTGTATTTTTTCTATAAAATTAACATAATCTTGCTTAACCTTAAATATATAAACACCTTCACCATTAGCCATTTCTAATATAGATGCTAACAAATTATCTTGATGATTTATTGGGGTTAAGTCATAGTTATATTTATATGATTCTAAAGCCTCGTCACACATGTATAATAGTGTTTTATCATATACATTTTTTCTTTTTTTTTTAGATATTAAGTCTAAATATTTTTTGTATAGTTCTTTTTGCTTTTTAATATGGGATTTATCAAATGGGTTTTCTAATTTAGTTTGTAAATGTTTGTATTTATCTAAATTCAAAAAATCATTCAAAGAAGGGAACAACTCCATTAATTCATCAAAATAATTATCATATATATTCATTATAATAATGACATATAAAAATATTATTTTTAATATATTTAAATACAAATTGTGTATTAACTGTAATGAAAAAAGTAAATTATAGTTACGATAAAATTACACAATTAATAAAGGACAATGCCCACAAAATTAATAATTATAACCCAGATTATATTATAGCAATTGGAGGTGGTGGATTGATCCCAGCGCGTTTGATAAGAAATTATGTAAAAAAACCATTATATGTCGTAACATTATCACTTTATGATGATGATAAAATTAAAGATACTGTAGAAATTATACAATGGATAGATAATGATTTATCTGAAAAAAAAATAATGATCGTCGATGAAGTTGATGATACTCGTAAAACATTAGATTTTTGTATTAAACGATTTAAATTAATAAATAATGCTAAAAATATTGGGATATTTGTGTTACAAAATAAAATTAAAGAAAAACTTGGGCAATTGGATGACGATATTAAGTATATCAGTTGTGAAAATGTTCAAGATGACTGGATTGTTTATCCATGGGATTTGTAAATAATTGTATATTGTAATCCAATCCATAATAGTAATACAGTAGAAATAACTATATATTTATTATAATGTTGTTTTAATAATAAAATAGTTATAAATACACACACTATTGATATTAAGTATACGTAAATAACATTTTTATAATGAGATACAAGATTACTATTTTTTTGTATAACATAGCCGCAAATTATACTCAATGGTAATAAAGATATAATAGCTGATAGTGCTGTATTTTCTATTATATTAGCAGTATAATAAATTCCAGATAATAAAATTCCACCAAGTATAAAAATAATAATTAAATTCATATAATTAAGTATCAAAATAATTATATTAATTTAGTATACTTTGTATGTATTGGAATTGTTGGTATATTCATGTTATGTTGTGATATCTCTGGATATTTTACTTTCAAAAAAAGAAACAATTTAACGATAACAAACCCTAATACAATACCAATAAATAAAAATAATACATTATATTTATAATAACAATGTTCTAAACATGGTCCTTGATAATTCATATAATATAATTATATATTAATCTTGTTTTATACTTTTCTTTTTTAACCAACTCATTAAAATGAGGTCATCTTTTATTATGAAAAATAACAGTATGCCATATATAAAGTAGTGAATATTAAATATTTGGTTGTATATTCTGGACGTATACATAACTAAATGTATTGACCAATTTATACAACAACATACTAAATATATATAGTATGCTGATATACGATTGTACTCTATTATTGTATTAATATGGATTTGTGATGATTTATTTTCTAAAAATCTGATTCCTAAATACATATTTACTAAAAATGTATAACTTGATAATATTGTATAAATAAATAGCAATTTTCCTACATTTTGTATATCATTGAAATCAACATTTAATGTATATAATAATAGAAAACTAGTTATTTTATGATGAATTTCAGTTGTTTTTGGTAAGTCAGGTACTAACAGTAATGCTAATATATCATTTGCTACATACAAAGAAGCATAATAATTTATAACAGCCATGTCAAAGTGGTTATTTTTAACAAATGTAATAAAATCTATTGTGCTATATAATGATATATAAGCTAATAATATTGATTTTACTATATTTTTAACCATATAAATCTGTCGGCTGTATTGAAATAGTTGGAAATTACTATTGAATGTTAGTCCTATATAAACAAATAAATAATAACAAAGAACGCGAATCAATACACATAAAACATCAACATATACCCACATATAATAATACAATAATTATTTTATACTTAAATAAATAAATAATTATTTTATACTTAAATAAATAAATAATTAAATTATAATATTATTCTGTTTCTCGTTTTCTTACATAATTTGGATGTCTTGGTTTTCCTTGTGGTTTTGTTTCACCAGAATAAGAGAATGTTATAGTAGTTCCAATTGGGTGTGATTTCAAATAGTTTGCTCGTACCGTATCATCCATTCCAGATACATCAAATTCAACAACTCTTCCATCATCTTTATGCCATCTACATTTAAATGCTCCTAACATGTCTTTATATTTATTAGTACCTTTTTTATGTCCTATAATAGTACATTCAGAATCAAATAACGGTTTTACTTTTAATAAATATCGTGAACGTTTAGATTCATATGGACTATTAGGTGCTCTAAGCATGACTCCTTCTCCTTTCACTTTTTTACTTGTTAAATGTGAAACCATCTTATTCATTTGTTCCACAGACTTAACTAATGTATGTTTGACTGCTACAAGTGGACATTCTTTTTTTTTACAAGCGATTTCAACTAATTTATGTACATATTCAATTCTTTTTTCAAATGGACCTTTTATATTTGGAGCATCAAATATATTGTATTTAACATTTAATTTTCTCCATTCTTCATCATCTGGTGGTCCAGAATCTTTTCCCCTACCACTTCTAAATATACCACATTTTTCAAAACTGTCTCGACCTAAATATAATTCGCCATCTAAAGCAACCTTTTTTGGAAACCATTCACTAAACCAAGATGGTGTGACAAATATGTTTCCAGCTTTGGATCTAAAACATTCTCCATCCCAAATTGCTCTATATCCATCAAATTTTTCAGACATCCACCATCCAATAGGAGCTTGAACCGTTCCTTTTGGTGGGGTATTTATTTTTCCAGTTTTAGGTTCTTGAAATGTATGTGCCAACATAACCCCATTTTGTTCTACATCCCATACTACATTTTTACCAGTTGCACAACTTACACTTGATTTAGATTTTACTTTAAATTTACGTTTACCTTTTAATGTTCGTATATTTTGTTCCAATTCATTTGCCTCTTCAACCAATTTTGTAATATGTTTTAATTCTTTTATACATTTTCCAGATATCATATCACACGTTTCGCCAGTTTTACATTTTTTAACACATTTATGGGTTACTGGATGACGAGATTTACATATTTTACATTTAGGAACGCATTTATGAGTTATCGGATGTTTTTCTTTCCCAATTGGACATTCATATGTATTATTTGGATTAGATATCGATGTTGAGACTAGTTTCTTTCCTGATGCTGGTTTCTTTGTTGATACTAGTTTCTTTCCTGATACTGGTTTCTTTGTTGAGACTGGTTTCTTTGATGATACTGGTTTCTTTGATGATACTGGTTTCTTTGTTGATACTGGTTTCTTTGTTGATACTGGTTTCTTTGTTGATGATAATGTATCACATTCAGTACCATTACACTTAACCCATTTTTGAGATTTTCCAGATGGTCTAACCTGCCAATATTTTCCATCTTGTCCTTTTTTAATAGTATTTACATTACATTCATTTGCTGGTATAGGAGGACTTGGACGTGTCATGTATTTTGGCTTTGAACTTGGTAAACAGTCCATTATATAATAATATAATATAATAATTATATTTATGATTTAATGAAAATGAATTAATGAAAATTATTTGAATTATGTATCAAGCGACTATATTTATACCTTCTTTTGCTGCTGCCTTTATTTCCTCCCCTATATTCTCTTTTAGTTCAGATTTCATTTTTTTTTTAGCTTCTTTAGTATTACTATTGTACATTTCAAGAATTTCTGGGTCGTTTATATCACGCTTATAGACGTTCTTTAAGTGTTGTATTCTACTAGTATATTCATTAATACTTGTCCCATAAAATTTTCTCGCTTCTGCTGATAATCGTAAATATGTGTCTCTTATTTGATACCAATCATCTGAATCATCAGATGTTTCCATATAACATTTTCCTATAGGCGAATTACTATCCCATTCTTCAAAACTAGTATACTTATTAAAATTTCCAGGACTTGTAATACATTTTATTTTTTTAACTATAATTTTTTTCTTTCCAGTTTTTTTAACCACTCTCTGACCTTTTTTTTTTTTTGAGTTAACCATTGGTGGTCCAGAAACAACAGTTTTTTCGGTTGATACACATTTTCCAAGAACTCTACCTTTTTTAGGTATCCATTTACAACCAGCTTGTTCGGCACATTTAGGAACTTTTCCTTTTTTATAACCTTTACAAATATCTTTTTTCATTGATCCTCCATGATTAAATTTGAATTTTTTCCGAACATTTAACTTATTAGAACGCATATATAAATAGAATATAAAATAAAAAATAAATTAATATTATATGTTATCGTATATTTATGAATTATATAATAGTTATTTATCCAATACTAAATTCTATTATTTATCATTGATTAAAGAAGATGATGGTAGTTATAGTATTCATGGTTTATGGCCGCAATATTCGTTGAATTCTTATCCATCGTATTGTAAAACGGTCAATTTTAGTATAGAAAAATTAAATCCTATAATGGATAGATTAAATAAATATTGGTATTCATCAAAAGGATTAAACGCAGATTTTTGGAAACATGAATATGAAAAGCATGGATCGTGTGTGTTTGTACCAATGACGGAATTAAGCTACTTTAAAAAGACAATTGAATTGTATGAATATTCATTAGTAAATAATATAATCAAACGATATTCAGAAAAAAATCCCGAATTAATCAAAATATTAATACCATTTGATACAGAGTTTAAATATATAGGTGCGTAGAAAATGTATTTATTTTTTATTTATTATTACTATAAAATGAAGTTAGTATATTTTAATGGTCGTGGATTAGCTGAAACAAGCCGATTATTGTTAGCATTAAATAATGTTGATTATGAAGATTATAGATATCCATTAAAGGTTATTGATTGGGCTACACACAATATGGAAAAAGTTGAATTTGAAAATGATAAAAAAGACGGTAAATTAGTACATTCCTTAAACAAAGTACCATTTTTAGAAGTAGATGGTAAAGTTCTTGCACAATCAAAATCGATTGAACGGTTTTTAGCACATAAATATAATATGATGGGTGATACACCATTAGACGCAGCTCGGATTGACAGTGTTTGTGAATGTGTGCGTGATTTTAAAGATGCGTATCAAAATGTTAGGAAATTGTCCACCGAAGAAAAAGATGCTGGTATGAAAGAATGGTTTTCTGAAACATTAGTGGAAAAATTAACATTATTGGACAATATGTTAGGTCATGAAGATAGTAATTTTTCGGTTGGAACTAAAACCAGTTTAGCTGATGTTGTTTTATTTTCATTTATTACACAATTTTTCGATAATAAAGAAGGGGCATTATCGGCGACAGATAATCTTAAACTAAAAAATATAGTGAGAAATGTAGGAGAATTGAATGAAATTAAAAAATGGATTAGTTCAAGGCCAGAAACACCTTTCTAATAATCGCAAATTATTCTCTTTTACGATTCATGTATCCCATAATTCCATCACCATAATCAATTACATTTGTATAACCATTTTTAAAAAGCGCATTTGCTAACATATGTCCAGCATCGCAGTGTTTATCGTAACAATATACTATGATAGGTACTTCTGTTAATTTCAATTTATTTTTTTTGATTAATGCTTGTATTGGTTTATGTGATTTAATCATGTGTTTTATACTATTGTTTAATTGAGTTTCTGACATTGATTCAGCATCTTTGTAATGTAAATTAAACGAATCTGGAATGTGTGTTTTTGTGTAATAATCTTTGCTTAACGCATTAATAACGAGTCTATCTTTTTTTTGTAAATGGTGGTGTAAATTTCGTTTTGATATATTACACAATACATTTTGTGTAAAAATATTAGTATTCCATTTTGTCATTTTTTTGTCGGATATCAGAATATGAATATGAGACATATAAGACACCCCTTGATCTTTATATGGTTGTGGACAATCTACATTTACTAAACATTTACCATTATTATCGAGACGCATTAATCCATTATTCACACTTTTTATATATGAATCTGGATATTCTAAATTCAAATTATTAAACATATTTTTACTACCCCAATAATATATTAAATGATTCGCATATTTTTTTCCAACATCAATTTCCAATTCTTGTGAACCCTCTCTTTCTCCTAATATAGGTAATGGATGTGGGAAATTTATCCATTTTTCATCATTTTCGGTAAATAAATTCAATCCTTTTTTTTCAACATTTTTACATGTGTCGCATAATTTATATGACATATATTATAGTTAAATATTTTAATTAAATTTCATTAATTAAATTTCATTAATTCAATCATCATAATATTTAGACATTTATGTAATTCATCAATAGTGATATCTCCTATATTTCCAATTCTTATAATATTTGGTTTATTCAATGGTGTTGGATATAATACAATATTATGTATTCTTAGTCTTTTAGAATAGGTATCAAAATCAAAATTAGTAATATAGTCTGGTATATAATATGTTGAAACGATTGGTGAATTTATTTCTTTATCTAAATAGGGTACAAATCCTATATCAGTTAATGTATTGTAAATAATAGTATTCATTTTTGTATAATGTTCATATCTTATTTGAATCCCACCATTCAAAATAAGTTCATCCAAAGATGTATTTAACGAATTAATAATTTGAACTGGTGGTGTAAATCTAAATTGATTTTCATTTTCTAAATCAATATATTGCGAATAAAGGTCTAAACTTAGTGAATTATTAGTATCTTTACATTCTATTAAAGAATCTTTTTTAGAAATAACAAAAGCTAATCCTGGATGACTATGTAAACATTTATTAGAGCTCCCTACTAAATAATCTATATCCAATCCATCTATATCAATTGGTATTCCACCATAAGAGCTAATAGCATCCAATATTATTTTTTTGTTGTATTTTTTTGCGATTGGAATTATACTATCAATTGGGTTCATAATACCAGTTGTAGTTTCATTATGGACCAGAGCAACGTGTGTTGAATCGCTATTTTTAATAGTTTCTTCCACTATTGATGGTGATATTTGTGTATTACTTTCGAATGATACATAATCATTCAATTTATTATGAATACTACACAAGTCTTTTAATCTGTCACCATAAATACCATTTGAAAAAACACTTATTTTAGATTTAGATGGTAACGATGAAATAACGGATTCATTTCCATAAGTGCCTGATCCTTGAACTAATATTGATGTGTATTTATCTTTATTTGTGTCGCTAATAAGTAACAAGTTTTTTCTAACAGATTTAATAATTGATGTAAATATAGGTTCTCGTGCAGAATAATCAATGGTTAATTTAGATTTAACACGAGGTGAAGTGGTTAATGGACCAGGAATCAATAATATATTTCGAAACATATATTAATTAAAAAGAAAGTTATTAAATAAAAATAATTATTGTATTTTTGTTTCAGATAGACCTAAAGAACAGTTATCATTAAAGTTTAGTAATTCACCATCTAAAGAGAAATCGGATGGGCGTAAAATAGACCAATCGGTTTGTTTTTGTAATACTCCACATTTTGTATAAATATATCCAACTAATGCACTACACCAAAATCTATCCGTTTTTTGGGGTTCTCCATCTTTCCTAAAGAAAGCCATTATCCAATCCTTTGGAATAACATCATATGGCTTATTGTATACTGTTGAATGAACTTTTTTAAGATTTCTTTCTGAAAATAAAATAGGATCACAGTTTATTTTCCGAACAATCACATTTGATCCTTCAAAATTTTTGAGAATTTCATGTATTGGGGTTATTTGTACGCCTAATTTTAGTTCGCCATCTTGTGGGTCATATTCTCCTTCCCAACCAGATTCCCATACATAAATTCCTTTTAATGTTGGGTCAATAAATGTTGGGTCTTTTAAAATCATCCCAATATGACTGTAGTTAGAATGTGTAGCATATTCAATTAAACTAGAAAAATATTGTAACCATCCAGTTTTATGTCCAGTAAAAAAAATTAAATCACCAGTTTTCAAATCATCCATATAAATATAGTAATTATATTATTCTTGAAGTAAAAATTTGTTTTTTATAATATTAAATAATTCAAATGCCTCATCAGGACTATACAATTTATATTTTATTATTTTATTTTTGTAATATATTATAAAACAGTCGTGAATATGACCAACTTTACTTATAAAATCAAATTTGAGTTGTTTTGTAAAAAATAATCCACGTACAATTAATCTATCGGAGTCAATGATTAATTTATAATGTATAAAACTATAATTCATACTTTTACATTTATAACTATACTTAAATTGATAACGACATAATGGACATATTTTTTTTCGTTCAAACCATGTATTAATACATTCTGTATGAAAATAATGTCCACAAATTAATTTTTCGGTTTTTCCAATCAATAATGTATCTAAGCATATTGAACATTCACCATCCATATTAAAATATAAAAATATTTATTTTATTATTTTTATACTCTTAATTAGAATAAGCTAATCCACCCATCCCACTCATAATTCGTAATATATTATAATTTATAGCATATACCTTTATTGTAGCAGATCCACCATTATGAGATGAAATTGTATTATCTGTTAATGTTAGATTTAGATGGGCATTATCTATTCGTGAAAAATTACATGTACCCGATGGCTGATGATCTTCTGGAGTAATAGCAAATGAATAAACATTAATACCTGGTGCTGGACAATTTGTATGATGTTGATACGGTTGAACTAAATTAAAATATTTTCCTTCACGTGTGGAAAACCTATCATTGCCATTTAATACAATATTACCTTCTTTTGTGCAATTTTCTCCAGTATCTAATAAATTAATGTATTGTAAATTTTCTAAATTTGTTTGATTTTTCATATTTAATTTTGTATCTGTATGTGGGGTTTCACCTTCGGTATTATTCAAATTCATTATTCCATTAGTGGCATCAATAAATTCTTCTGGATTATAATGTAAATGACCATTATCATATAGATAATTGTTCAAAGGATCTTCTAAAATAGTTTGTATTCTTAATTTAGCACCATCAGTTATTGTTGTTGTTGTATTAATTACTTTATCATAACGTATTATTAATGTTCCATTAGCAGGCTGTATGTTTGTTGGTGTAGATAAATCTGTTACTATTTGATCAGAAGCAACTGGTCCAATTCCAGAACTAACAGAAACATCTCCGCTTTTTTTATATAAATGTGTAACCTTTGCTAATGTAGTTTTAAACTTGTCAGCATCTTCTTCTATTGTTAGTAAATGTGTATCCCCAACTTTTAAAGATTTTGCTAACAATGAACTTGTAGAGGTTCCATTAACACTTAAAAAATGTGTTTTAGTTGCTTCACAAGCAACTAATGTTACAGTTGGAGGATGCGAAACACCATCATTAAATTTTACGATATTGAATTCATTAATATTTGGCACACCAGTACTACCATTAATACCATCAGTTATATCGGCTGTTAATTGTAATTTAGTTATATTTGTGTAAGTGGTTGAAGGTTTTACATTTTTAATCATTGGATTTCCAAAAGATATATTTTTCACACCACGCCCCCCTACCATTCCAGGTCCACATGATGCTTCAGGGGTTCCATTAAACCCACTGTAATCCCAATGATCTGTATAATTAAAATATTGGTGGCCTGCTCTAGGATTAGTAAAATCCCTTTTTCTATAATTGATAGGTTGTGTTACCCATATTATTTCTTTCACTGGATGGGTAAAGTTCATTTTAATACTAACATTCGTTGTAGTTACAGATTCTTCTCCATTATACTGGAGTTGTTCTATTAAATATTCGTGTGGAACTTGGGCGAATCTACGTCGTTCGTCAGTGTCTAAATAAATGTAATCAACATACAAATTTGTTTTACTTTGGATAGTTTTTTCAGCTAAATCAATTATATCACTACCATAAGTATAGGGTGTTGTAGTTGGTGGGTTATAAACCGTGGCATTTGTTTTTTTTGCTGCCCAAATACAATCATTAAATGTTCTAAATGAAAAATTTAAAACAATATCGTTGTACTGTAATGCTATTAATGGTAATGCCATGCCTGGATTACGACAAAACCAAAATTGTAATGGAATATATAAGGTATATTCGCCAGAAGGATTTGGATTATTTTCTGTAGAAGTTTTAGAACCATAAATTTGTGTTAATTTCGGAACATTTCCAACCATTTCAGCATATCCAGAAGCTCGTCCCGTGGTTTGTGATAATTCATTCCATATATGTAGCCATTCGCCATAGTGTTTATCTATTTTTTGACCACCAATAGAAATCTCGACTTCTTTTAATAATACATGCCCAATCCAATTAACCCATCGAAATGCGCTGCTATGTGTTGTAGAATCAGTATTTGTTTTACTAATATCGACAGATGGTAATTTAATTTGTAAATACATTTTATGAACTAAATCAGCATTTCGTTGTAATGTTACCGATACTTCTTCACCAAAGTTTGCTGTTCCATTAAATGTTTGTTTTATAGATTCAATCGAAAAATTAGTATGCCTTCTATAAACAGCTTTAAAAAAAGTAATTTGAGGATTTCCAGTCAAATATATATCTTGTGAGCCATACGCTACTAGTTGTAATAATCCACCTCCCATATATAATATTAGATATTTTATAAATAAGTATTTTAAGCTTTAAGTCTAATATTATTTAAATTAAGATTTTATTCAAACAATTATTTTCTATTTAAACTATTTGTTTTTATTTAAAGAAAAATAATTAATTTATATAAATGGCATTTAAAGTAAAAAATAAAACATTTAAAAAAATAGACAATAGAATAACACTTGATGCTAAACATACTGATAAACTTAAAGAAATAGATACGAATAATACTATATTAATCGATAAAAATAATACATTAATTCAATTGAATAATAAATTAAAGTTATTTAACAAAAATTACAAAAAAAATATCGAAAAAATATTAGATGTAAAAGATAATATTATAAAAATAGAGTCAGAAATAAAAAATTTGAATAAAAAAGAAGACATACATTATTTATTAGATACGGGTAATATACTATTTGATTACTATAATAGTATAGAAAATAAAGATATTAAAATAATAAATAATATAAAAAAAGTTAATAACGATAAATCTGTATCAGAGTATTTCAATATAAATTCCAAATATAATAAAAATACTAAAGCAGATATTTATGACACTTATACAAACAAACTAAACAATACAAATATTAGCACAACTACTGTTAATTTAGATATTTGTAAATATTGTAACAAAGAACAAAAATTATTTTTATCTGAAGGAAAAATGATATGTCAACATTGTGGGAATGAAACTAAAATATTAGTTGATTCAGATAAGCCATCGTATAAAGATCCTCCAAGAGAAATTTGTTATTTTGCCTACAAAAGAATTAATCATTTTAATGAATGGTTAGCACAATTTCAGGCAAAAGAATCTACCGATATTCCAAAGGATATATATGATGAAATTTTAGTTGAATTAAAGAAAGAACGAATATTCAATATAAATAAACTAACACAAAAAAAATTAAGAGAAATATTAAAAAAATTAAAGAAAAATAAATATTATGAACACATACCACATATTATCAATAAATTAAATGGAATCCCACCACCTATAATGACACGAAAAACAGAAGAAAAATTAAGGAGAATGTTCAAAGAAATTCAAATACCATTTCAAAATAATTGTCCATTATATAGAAAAAATTTTTTATCATATTCATATATATTACATAAATTTGTTCAATTATTAGAATTAGATGAATTCATTCCTTGTTTCTTATTATTGAAAAGTAGAGAAAAATTACATCAACAAGATATTATTTGGAAAAAAATATGTAATGAATTAAAATGGGAATTTATCCCAAGTATATAATTTTTTTTTTTTTTATTTTTTTTATTTAAATGGATACTGGAGTAATTCAAGATAAAAAACATAGGGTAATCGATTGTAATAAATTTATATATTATGATGATAAATTAAATTTAGTTATAAAACTAAAATATTTTTTGAAACAAAAAGATTATCAATATTTTATAGAGCATATTTTTAAAACTATAGAAGAGCTTTTAACGTTAAGAATTAATAAATTAAATATATGTACTATGGATACCTTTATAGATTTAAAAGATCATAAGTTAAAGGAAATAGATTACGATTTCATAAAAATGATGATTCATGTATTACAAGAAAAATATCCAGATAATTTAAAAGTAATTTGGGTAACAAATGCGAATATTATGGTAAAAACTATTTATACTATTATACGCCCATTTATAGATAAAGAAACCCGTCAAAAAATATTTTTTTTAAAAAAAAATAAAAAAAATAAAAATAAAAAAGTGATTAATGAATCTAATTTAGAAGAACTATTAGAATAATTATATTCCACATGTTTTATCTATTTTTAAATCTATCGATGGGGACATTAAATCTAATACATTATAAATCATTCCTGAAATTAATGCTATTAAAATTATTTCAAAGTTAGTCATTGATGTTTTTACTAAAGTAAAACACGCAAATGCAACAACTAATACCATTATTAAGTATTTAATTAATCGTCTCATAATTTCACGAATATTCATTATTTAATATAATATAATATATTTAATTTATCTATTTAAAGATTTTTTTTAAATAAATTATATAAATGAGTGAAGAAGATTATTTAGAAGTTGATAAACCTATCCCAGGACAAAATTATACTTGTATTTCTTTTGTTTCTCCAGATGAATGTATAAAACAAAAAGAATTATTTTTGTTCAACAAATTTATGAATCAAAGATGTGGTGAATGGGAAGCATCAATCGATGATATTATAAAAAAATGCTCCGATGAAGTTAAAAGCAAAGTCGAAAAAGAATTGAAGGAAAAATTAAGAATTGAAATGAAATTTAACTATACACAATTTAAAGATAAATACGATGATTTTAAATACAAATTTAATGATGAATTAAATAGCGCTTTTGAAAAAGTGTCAAATAAACAAACAAGTGTTCGAGGGGTCAAAGTGCGTGGCTGTTACGATAGTTATGCTCAAGCTGAAAAGCGCGCAAAAGAATTACAACGAACAGACCGTTCATTCCACGTATTTGTTGGACAAGTTGGATATTGGCTTCCATGGGATCCAAATGCTGACCAAGTACAAGACGAAGAATATTTAGAAACAGAATTAAATACATTAATGCAAGAATATAAAAAGAACGAAGTTAATAGAGATTTGTTTTATGAAGAGCAAAAACGAGAAAAAACTCAAGATGCTATAAAAAAACGTCTTGAAGCTGAAAAGGAAAACGAAAAGAAAATTGCAGAATCATTAGATGAACCTGACCCATGGATGAATAGCAAATTACAAGGAGTCCCAGAACAAGATAGTACATCTGCTGATGGTGATGCTAACCCTGCCGATAGTGAATCTACTGAAAGTGAAAAAATAAAAACTATATAAATTATATGAAATCTTTAGTAATCACACTTTTTTTTATAGTTATTGTTTATTTAAATTATAAATATTCATACAATAAATATTATACTAATAACATTGAAAAAGAAATTGAATACATTATACTACCCATTTCTGTTAATGATTATTTCAAATCAAGTAATTTGAAGGATGACTTCAAAAATATATTTGCGGATAATAAAATAGATAAAAATTACAAAATCGCCAATAATACTAACGGAAATAATTATAACACAATTTCATTACAACGTTTTTTTACAGAATTTTAATATTATTTTATTGTATGAAGTTAATTGTTCTATTTATACTATTAATTGGAATAATATTATTAGTAACTGGTTATTTAGAATTATATTTTAAATCAACCGGAATCAAAACCGAAGTAGAATATAGATTTTTACCAAGGTCTGTATATGATAATATGGAATCAAATAATCTAGATGAACAATTCAGTTATATGTTTAATGCTAATGACCCAAGAAATAACACAAATTTAATTTAAAATTGAATTAACATAAATTACATTAATAATTATCATATGTATATAATTGATTATTATAAAACATTATACTATTTTTATAAATATGACACTATAGAATGTCCATACTTTGACGAAAATAAATACAAAGATGATATATTAATTCATTTATATAATCTATATTTAACAATTAAAATGTGGGATTTTCCACATTATCGTAATAAAACATATGGTATAGATATTTTATATAATTTTTACAATCTGTATATTCCATACACTGGAATATCATTATATTATTTAGTATATACTAAATATATAGCATTATTTAGTATATTAGTCATATATCCATTTATTTCATTATGTTGTTATTTTATACCATATTTACATCCAAAAAAAATATTATTATATCCATATAATTGGTTTTGGATATGGAGAATCAATTGTAATCTAGTACATTTAACTCACACTATTTCTAAATCTACTAATTATAATTATGAAAACAAAAAATTATTTTTAGAAAAATGTAATAAACTCAATATCCCTGTAACACCATGTATATACGATGACATCATAATAAAGCATATTAATATAGAAGGGGGTATGGGTATTCATGTTTATAATAACTGTTTTAAAAATGGAGAATGGATTATTCAACAAAAATTAACAAACAGTATGTTTTTACAATCGTTACTTCCAAAGAATACACCATTATCAACATTAAGAATAATAACATACAAAGAGAAAAACTTTTATAAAACGTCTAAACCAAAAATATTGTCATCGTGTCTTCGGGCTGGACTATCAAATCAACCAACCGATCATACATCTGTATTATTTAATATTAATACTGAAAATGGAAAAATTGAAACGGGTACAATGAATGAAGAATGGTATAGAAAATATACATTATTTAACAATTCTGAATTTAATTCAAACCTTTCAGTATTTGATCAACATATGCGACATAAATTAAGATATCATCCAGAAAAAGGTACAATTATGATTGGTAAACAAATCCCACAATTTAATAAAATTAAAAAAATGTGTATTGATTCTCATTCTAAACTATTGAAAGATATCCCTATTGTTGGATGGGATGTTGGATTAACTAAAGAAGAAGGTAATATAATTTTAGAGATTAATATTTCGTGTAATCTATTTTGTGGGTCCTACAATAAACAAACATATTATGATTTTTTAAAAACATATTATATTTAATAACTTGTTTTCTTAACATTAATTGTTGGACCTCTTTTCCTAGGTGAAACAAAATTATCATCTTCGTCAGATTCATAATTATCATTGAAATTAGAATTATGGTGTTCCCAAAATTCTGGTGCCCCTATTTTGAAGGATGGATGCTCATCTGCTTTATACCAAAAAACTTGGTCTTCTAATTTATTACTTTTAGCATTATTATTTATAACTAAACAATTATAATCTTCTGTACATTGATCCATCACTTGGCAAAAAATTTCGAATGTGGGAAACATACCAGCATAATGTTCATACAATCTTTTTCTATTTGAAACATAGTTTTCTCGTAATATAAACACATAATCTATATTTGTTCTTAAACTTGGAGGAATTCCTAACGCATATTGCATTGTTATAATAAATAAAATTTTATAATGTCGACCATTCATAAATAAACTTCTTATATTTGGATCACGGATCCATGTTTGATCATACAAACAATCATCTAAAATCAAAAAAGCATTTGGATCAATATTTGTTTTACCATAGTTTGTGTTTTCTTTTTGAATCTTTTTAATTACCATTTTTTGTCTTTTCAATGTATTATTTATTATATCTGGAGTATAAGCATCATGGATAAATAGATTTGGAACTATGTTTCCATAAAATGAATTTGCGGCTTCAGTACCTGAAATTACAGTGCCAATGGGTATATTTTTATGATAATATAACAAATCTTTTACTAAAAAACTCTTTCCGGTTTCACGTTTTCCGATAAAAACACATACTTTATCAGATGTTATATTGTTTAAATTGAACTTTTTTAATGCTAAGTTCATTTAATAATGAAATAGTTTTTTTAATACATAAATATACGCAAATCTATATTTTTATTTAAAGCTTTTTAAATAATAAAATTTATAAAATGACGAATACTAAATGTATTAAAATAAAAGATGAAACATTAGAAACTATTAATTCTAATTTGAAAGAATATCTTCAAATAAACAATGTTCAATCTTATTTTCCTATATTATCGTTATTTTTTGAGGTTTATAATGACTCACCTACAAGTTTTACATTAAATTCAAAATATTTAGTAACTAAATTAATTGAACCAATTAAAACCAAAAAAGATGATAGTTACATTAAAAATTTCTTTAATGCCAATATTCTAAATCAAAAAAACAATGAAACTTCTAAACATAAAATTTTTACTAAAATATTGCCAATATTAAATGTATCTCAAGCTATGATGAATGATTATAATTTAGAACATAATTCAAGATTACCAAATATTCATTATAATCTAACAAACAAAAAAATAAATAATTACAATAACAGTGCCTATATAGATTCATTTTTTTCTTATTTAGGAAGTATGCTTACTGAAAACAATAAATGTCCTACTTTTCCTTTATTTTTTGGAACATTTACAGGTATTGCTGATGAATTTATGTATGATGTTTCAGAAGAATATAATTCTATCAAAAATACATCATGGTACAAAAAAAACTTAAATAAACATTTTAAAATTAAAAATATGGATATTGATTCCGATAATACATTTGAAAATATTAATATCGATTATCAAGACATATCTAATATACTTAATTTAGATTCAATTGAAATAAACAATAGCGATAATGAATCTGTTAAATCAAATCATAGCGATAATGAATCTGTTAAATCAAATCATAGCGATAATGAATCTGTTAAATCAAATCATAGCGATAATGAATCT
>Ga0209307_1000823_pt1 | contig 20171 bp, 31 predicted proteins | sample COGITO_mtgs_1105_FD_185519 | JGI IMG/M metagenome (GOLD analysis project Ga0209307, IMG submission 185519) | Pelagic marine microbial communities from North Sea - COGITO_mtgs_110530 (SPAdes) (version 2) | ecosystem: Environmental > Aquatic > Marine > Epipelagic ... | reverse complement strand
CTGCCTTTGCTGCTTCCATGCAAGAATTTGGTAAGTCCGATGTAGACGGTGAGTTCGCTACCTCTGCTGACAAACTGGATGCTCTCGTAAAGTCCTACATGGACGAAAACCAACTGAAAAAGAGTGAATTTGCTAAGGCTTATGCTGCTGTAGCTAAGACCGAAGAAGGCAAAGCACTCATCACTAAATCCTACAAAGGGGAATAATCATGGCCGTCATGCAATCTCGTGATAACCGCACTTTCATCGCTGGGGAAGACCTTTCCGCAGCACAATTCAAATTCGTAACTCTGGAGTCCGATGGTCAAGTTGACTTGGCTGACGCTGCTGGTGAGAACGCCATTGGTGTATGTCTTGCTGGTGCTGCCGCTGGTGCTGCCGTGACCGTATGTGTCACTGGCTCCGTCATGGTAGAAGCTGGTGGCGTTATTGCTGCTGGCGCTCAAGTTCAAACTGGTGCTGATGGTACTGCTTTGACTGCCGCCGCTGGTGATGTTGTTCTGGGTTACGCTCGTGAAGCTGGCGTAGACGGTCAGATCATCGAAATCGAAATGATCCAAGGCGGCAACGTAGTCCCAGCCTAATCTAGCATTAAAGGAATAATATAATGCCACTTTTGACACCATCTCAGGTACATATCGACCAGCCGTTGTCCAACTTGACACTGGCCTATGTACAAGAACAAACTAACTTTGTCGCTGATAAAGTATTCCCAACCGTAGGCGTTGCTCGTCAGTCTGACAAGTATTACATCTATGACCGTGCGAACATGAACCGCTCTGGTGACGTAAAGAAACTTGCGCCACGCACAGAAGTTAACCGCATCGGTATGGCAGTTTCTAACGCTGCTTATTATGCTGACGTTTATGGCCTCGGCATGGACTTCGATGAGCAGACTATTGCTAACGAAGATGCAATGTTGGAAATCCGTTCCGCTGGCGCACAGACACTGACAACTCGCTTGTTGATTGACCGTGAAGAGCGTTTCGCTGACACCTTCTTCAAGGCTGGCGTCTGGACTACAGACGTAACTCCTGCAAACCTGTGGTCTGACTACACTAACTCTACACCAATCACTGATGTAACTACTGGTCGTCGCACCATGCAGTTGGCATCAGGTGGCTTCAAGCCAAACACAATGGTTGTTGGTAAAGAAGTTCGTGACGTTCTGGTTAACCACCCAGACATCCTTGCCCGTTTGAACGGTGGCGCAACTGTATCAAACACAGCTTTGATTACAGATGCTAAACTGGCAGAAATCTTTGAAGTAGAGAACTTCTACGTCATGGAAGCTGTTAAGAACGGTGCTGTTGAAGGTCTGGCCGAAAGCAATAGCTTCATCGGTGGTAAGAACGCTCTGTTGGTACACACACCTCGTGCGTCCGGTCTGATGACCCCTGCCGCTGGTTTGACATTCGCATGGAACTCAGTTCCCGGCGTAAACAACCTCGGTGTTACCGTTGAGTCCTTCTCTGACGATGCTCTAAAGCGTCAGCAAGTTGCAGAACACATCCAAGTTAAAATGGCCTATGACATGCAAGTCACAGGTGCTGACTTGGGTTACTTCTTCTCAGCCGTAGTCGCCTAAGCGATAATACTAAAGGTGTACCCTGAGCTTAACGGCTTGGGGTACAACCCAATATATAACAGAACGTAACAGTATTCATATAATGGAGAGTCCCTATGCACCCCACATACTTGGGTTGGCAGGTCGATTGGCCTGTGTTTATCAAGATGCCTTTACTGGCGGATAATACAAATTGGAAACGTGGAGATCACTTTAACTGGGCAGAGCGAGGTATAGACCAAGATAAGGTTGCTACCCTATACGCCGCTGGTTATATCCACCACAATAAAGAACTAGAGGTTCAGAACAAGGTTGGAGATCGACTGTCTGAACTCGCTGGTAAAGACTTAGAGACCTTAGTAAACTTACTTAATGTCGAGGTAAACAAACGTACCTCCAGTAAGACAGAGTTTGAAGCTAAGAAGTGTAAGAAGTCTAAGATTGACGATAAGCAACGTGGTCTAATCAGACGCTTCCTTAATGTTAATCGCTGGATTACAGAAGACTTCTACGACATTCGAGACAAGGTTCTCGCTGACTAATAACAACACCAGTTCGCTGGCACTCAGGAGACGACTTACATGGCATGGTCTTACGATCCTACAGACTTGGACACTACCACGGCTTCTGGTCGTCTCAACACAGTACGACTGCTAGTCGGGGATACTGACACGGTTGACCAGCAAGCGCAGAACGAAGAGATTACATTTGCTTTATCTGAGAATGGTAACAACGTGTACTACTCAGGGGCTTGGGTTGCACGTTTAATCTCAGCTAAATACTCCCGACAAGTAACGACACAACTGAGTGGAGCCTTAAGTGCTGATTACTCAGACTTAGCCAGACAGTATAAAGCACTAGCAGATGACCTAGAGTATCAAGGTAAGACCGCAGGTGCTTCGGTGGGTGTCCTAGCTGGGGGTATCACTAAGAGTGGCATTGAGGCTGTACGAGCTAACACTAACCGTATCGAAGGCTCATTCCGTAGAGATCGTTTTAAGAACCCACCAAGCTATCAAACACCTGAATACGAATAAGGAGTAAGATATGTCATTCCGCTCCTTTGACCTACTTAACCTAGTTAGAGACTTTGGGGAAACCCTAACTCTACGCAAGGTTACTACTGCTGGTACATACAATCCAGCTACAGGGACAGTAGACAGTTCTGTCACTACAGACTACTCCGTTACGGCATACCTCTATAACTATAACGTAGGTGTTGCGGGTGGTAATGATGAGGTTGTTCGTGGTACTCGCAAGTGTGTCATTTCAGCTTTGGGACTAACTGTTGTCCCTGACTTTGACGATCTGATTATCGGTAGTGGCGACACAGTTAAGATTACCTCTGTCATGTCGTTATTTTCCGCTGGTACTGCCATAGGTTACATCTGTGACGTAGGAGAATAATTTATGTCAAAGCAAAGCACCATTAAGATAAATAAGAGCTTTGACGACAAGTTTCTTTTGCTTGGTCAAACTGCGGAAGAGTTAGTAAAGGATCAACTGTTTTCAATAGCAGATACAGCAATATCCTTATCCCCAGTTGATACGGGCGCTTATGTAGAATCCTTTTCCATGCTACCTGTAAATAAAGGTGGGGGTCGCTCAAAACGATCTGAAGTTCGTACTCCAAGTGTTCATAAAGGCACTGCAAGCAGACAACAGTTTACAGAAATAGCCAGAGACAATCTTTACGGAGATATAGAAAAGTACGCTATTGCTGAAGACGAGAAGGTTGTTCTCAGGAACCGCTCACCCCATGCTAGAGACGTAGAGGAAAGTGGCCCATCTTGGAGAAAGCCAGGCTATAAAGTTTTTGCACAGATAAGGAATATCTATGGCTAGTATTCAGAATGATATTCGGGCTGCACTTGAGAGCCACTTAGCTGGAACATCCGGTCTCCCCGACATAGCCTATGAGAACGTAGCATTTGAGCCTGTGACAGGCACTAGCTTCCTCAAGGTACAATACCTCCCCACGGTCACTAGACCTGCTGTAAGGGGCTTAAACCCACAACTGAGATACCAAGGTGTATTCTCCGTAACAGTCTTTGCCCCCGAAGGTCAAGGCCCAGCTACCGCAGACGACTATGCTAACAAAGTTATAGACGCCTTCGCAGCAACCACTGACATCTCGTTTACCAATGGTGATGCAGAAACAATCATAGTGTCTATTGACTACGCTGAACGTCAGCAGGGAATGATAGATAGTCCTTGGTACTTTGTTCCGATTAACATCGGCTGGTACATATACAAATAACTTCCAATAGGAGAAACCAACATGGCCTTTGCACAGGGTTCACGCTCCAGTCTGTCGTTTATTACCGAATCTACGTTTGGTACGACACCCGCTGGCAACTTCACTAACCTCCCATTCAGCACACACTCTTTGAACCTCACTAAAGATCGTGTTGCTGGTACTGACATTCAAGCTGACCGTATGGCTCGTGTTGATCGTCATGGCAACCGTCAAGTAGGTGGCGACATTGTTGTTGACCTCCGTGATGGTGACTTCGACGTATTCCTTGAGTCAGCTATGCTTAACACTTGGGCAACTAACGTACTTAAAGTTGGTACAACACCCAAGTTCATGTCTATCGAAGATTACGCTGCTGACATCGACCAAGCTCGTGTATTCACAGGCATGTCAGTTTCCACTATGGGTATCTCTCTTGCTCCTAACCAGATGGTAACTACTACCTTCGGTATGGTAGGCAAAGACATGACCATGAGTGCCACTGAAAAGACACAGGATGCTGCCTCTGGTGCTGCTCCCTTCGATGCTTACTCAGGTGACATTTCCATCGGTAACGTAGGCGGTGCTGCTGCTGTAGCCATCGTGACAGCCCTTGACTTCACCTTGAACAACTCATACGCACCTACCTTCGTCATTGGTGATGATAGCGCACCTTCCCTTGAGTATGGTCGTGCAGAAGTTGAAGGCACACTGACAGCTTACTTTGAAGATGCTGCGTTAATCAACCGTTTCCTCAATGAGACTGAAACTGAGATTGAAGTATCCGTAGATGATCCTACAGGTGCTAACTCTTATACCTTCCAGTTTCCACGAGTGAAAATCAACTCTGCTGATGTTGGCGTCGATGGCCCAACTAGCCGTATGATCTCTATGTCCTTCGTAGCCCTCTATGATGCTACAGAAGGTACTAACCTTAAGATCACACGCCCAGCATAACTGGATACCTAGCTAGGTAGTGGAGGCTCCTGAGTCGGGTCGGGGGTCTCCACGTTAATCAACCCGACACAACTTCCCCCGAAAGGAAACCCCGATGGACTTGAAAGACCTGACACCGAATTTAGACGACATTGTTGTTGAGATTAAACATCCTTCAACAGGTGACGCACTTAAGAATGACGATGGCACGAATATGACAATTACTATTCTTGCGCCCCATTCTAAAGAGTACAAGAAAGCTCAACATGAGCAAATCAGTAAGCGGCTTAAGAAAGCTCAGAAGAGTAAGTCTCAAGATGTTGACTACTCAGATATTGAGGAAGCTACGCTGGAGGTCTTAGCTAAGACGACTAAGGCTTGGAACATTACCTACGGCGGAGAGATGCCTAAGCTCACTGTCGCTAAGGCCAAAGACATTTACGAAGAAGTCTTTTGGATTAAGAGCCAGCTTGAGGAGGTTGTGACTGACTCTCTGGATTTTACGAAGGTCTGATCTGTGAGTTAGTTGAGTGGGCTGGACACCAGTTCAAACTCAATAGGCCAGATCAGAATGGTACTACAGAACGAGAACATCTTGAACAAGTAGAGAGGCAGACTGGACGTAGAGTAGAAGCATTGGAACCCCCGACACCCTTCCCCATGCTAATATCCCACGTTTGGTCTGCCTTTATTGCTTTAAGCTCTAGCAGAGGGTCAGGCTTTAGTGGCCCAGCGCCTATTACCTTTGAGCAGATTAAGGCATGGAAAGAACTTACGGAAACATCTATTGAGCCTTGGGAGATTGAGGCCATCAAGAGAATAGACCTAGAATACTTAAGGGTGGCAAATGGCTGACGATATTAGTTTAGTAGTTGGTGTAGACTACAAAGAATTAACAGGGTTTATCAAAACTAGCGAACAGAGCAAGAGAGTCCTAAAGTCAATAGCTCAAGAGTTTGCTAGGACTGGGGATCAAAAAGCCTACATGAGTGCTGTCATGCGGGTCGTGATGGCCCAAAAAACCCTTGGGAAAGAATCTCAGCTAACTCAATCTAAAATTATGAAGCTCGGCGCTCAGATGAAACAAGAGGCCGTGTTTGCAGAACAACTGTCAAAAGCAACAAACAGGGCCGGGACTGCTATGCAGCAGACAGGTCGTAGGACTAATCAACTAGGCGTTCTTATGCAGCAGTCTGGGTATCAGATTGGTGACTTTGCAATCCAAGTTCAGTCTGGCACTAACTACATGGTAGCTTTTGGTCAACAGGCAACTCAGCTTGTGGGTACGTTTGCTATGCTTTCAAGAAGCACCGCAATGATTGGCTTATTTTCTGGCATAGGTATAGCACTTCCCATTCTTACAGCTATAGGTGCATATTTTGTAAGGGCAAAAGTCAGTGCCGAAGATTTAACTAAGCAAGTGGGTAAGTTAGTATCTGAACTCTTAAGGATAGAGGATGCAACTAAGGGCATTAAAGACTTACCAGACTATTTAGAGTCGTTTACTAAAGGTGTTGTGTCCAGAAACTTAGGTGATTTGAGGTCTTCCGCAAAGGGTGCTTTTAACGACATTGTAACGGGATTCAGGGAAGTAGCTAGGGAGGCGTATATATCTGGAGATGTTGCAAAACAGATGGTGCAACAGATTGTCGAAGCTGACGCCACCATCAAGGAAGACTTAGAAAATCTTTTTGGTGGAACGGCACAAGAACTGGACGCAAGGTTTAAGGCTGCTCAAGAAGTCCTAGCGGAAATAAACTCTGAAATAGTTAAAATAGAAGATGCCTTTAATCAAGGAACAGATACGGGTGAGTTTGCAGCTAATATAATTAAGCTAAGAAATTACCTAGTGGAGTCTGGGTTTGCTGGCACTCAAACAATTAAAGCTATTGACGAAATGATTATGAGCCAAGGTCTGTTTAATGCAGCCGTGGCACACGAAAAAGAACTTCGTGACCAAGCAAACGAGGCGAGAGATGTCGCCAAAAAGAAAATAACCGAGTACTATAGACTAGAACAAGGGCTAGAAGAAGATATACATCAAGCTAGAATTGATAATATACTCAATGAAGCTGCTCTAAGGGAAGCGACTATCTCCTTGGCTAGAGCTAAGTTTAACGCTGGAGCAGGTCAGTTTGGAGAGGCTTCTCAAGATGTCGCGGCTCAAAGACTGGCAGAGTTGCGGAAGGCTTACGCAGATTCCTTGAGGCCGGATAAAAGTTCCGTTACTAAAGAATCAGACCTTAAGAAGCTGCGTTCTCAACTAGACCTAGAGGATGCACTCCTTGGTAAAACAAAAGCCAGACAAAGGGTCATACAAGCCCTTGGTGTTACCTTCGTAGAGAATAACCCTAAAACTGTCGCTGGTCTTGAAGCTCAGATTACCGCAAACGAAAACCTCCTCCGCATTGAGGAAGAGCGTAAACGGATGAACGATCTGGTTACTGACTCTATGGAAAAGGGTCTCATGGCTATGGCAGACGGAACTAAGACTGTTAGTGCTGCCTTCCGTGATATGGCTAGAGAGATCATAGCTGAACTCTACCGTATTCTTGTCGTTCAACAGATGGTCAATGCAGCTAAGAGTTTCTTCGGCTTTCCTTTCGCTGACGGTGGTGCTTTCTCAGGTGGATCACAGATACAAGCCTACGCTAACGGTGGTGTAGTCGGTAGTCCAACCTTATTCCCTATGGCTGGTGGTAAGACTGGTCTTATGGGAGAGGCTGGGCCTGAAGCCATCATGCCACTCAAGCGTGGTGCTAACGGTAAGCTAGGCGTACAGATGGAAGGTGGCGGTGGTGATAACGTAGTCATCAACCAATCGTTTAACTTCCAAGCCAATGGTGACGACAGCGTTAAGAAGATCATCGCTCAAGCTGCACCTCAGATCGCACAGATGACTAAGAACTCAATGCTTAATGATCGCCGTAGAGGTGGCACAACTAAAGCTGTCTTTGGTTAAAGGAACAAAAATATGGCACTAAGCTACCCATTAGCTACACCAACGTCTATCGGGATTGAGAGCATTGAGCTAAGGGCAGTTAATGCTGTAGCTACCTCTCAGTCCCCCTTTACCTATAAGCAACAGATCATTTCCCACGGTGGACAGAAGTGGGAAGCCTCAGTCAATATTCCCTCGGTACATCGTGATAAGGCTGCACAGTGGAAGGCACTACTGGTTGGACTTAAGGGTCAAACTGGTACGTTCCTCTTAGGTGATCCTGACTATGCTACACCACAGGGTACAGTTAGCTTATGTACACTCACAGGTAGTGCTGGGGATGAAACTGTTACTGTCGTTATGACTGGCACATTACTGGCGGGTGACTACATTCAGCTTGGGTCAGGGTCAGCAGCTAAACTCCATCAGGTACTCTTAGATCAAGACGGAGATGGTAGCTTAGAGATATGGCCAGCGTTACGCTCTGACTATACGAGTGAGACAGTTATCTTTAATGCACCAAAGGGTGTCTTTAGACTAGCAACAAACATATCCTCATGGTCAATCAATAATGCGTCAACATATGGAATATCGTTTGAGGCTGTTGAGGCCCTCGTGTAATAAGGAAATACCATGTCAAGAGACCTAACCCCGACTACAGTAACTTCAATAGAACAACCTGAAGTATTTCCGTTCTTTGCTGTTGACCTCCTGTTTGATGGTAATCCTGTGTACACTTGGACTGGTGTAGGAACTCTCACTGTAGGTGGGAAGGATTACGTTGGTGCAGGACAACTCTTAAACATCTCAAGCATAGAAGAAACGCAAGAGATGGCTGTTAAGGGAGCAACAATAACCCTAACTGGTATCCCCTCAAACTTAATCAGTTTAGCCCTCACGCAACCTTATCAGGGTCGTGTGTGTAATATCTATTTCGGGGTCATGGGTGAGAAGGTATTCAATCAGGTCTTCTCAGGTTACATGGATCAGATGAACATCGAAGAAGCTGGAGATACAGCTACCATCGAGATGACTGTTGAGAACAAACTTATTGACCTTGAGAGAGCTAGAGTAGCTCGTTTTACCTCTGGTTATCAGAAGTCAGTTTACCCCGGTGATCTTGGATGTGACTTTATTGAAGACCTACAGGACAAGAAGATTTCTTGGGGTCGGGCGGAAAGTAATGGTTAAGTATCAACAAGAGTTCTTAAGCCTTGTAGAAGATGAAGTTGCCCCCTTAGCTATACTTGAGTGGGACGAGTCAGGTCATCCTACACAAGAGCTTCATATTAACTGGGATGAGTATTTTCGTTTAGAGGAAGCTGGACATCTTAAGTTCTTCACCGCGAGAAAAGATGGACTATTGATTGGGTACTTTGTCGTTCTCATTACAGCCCCCCTGACATCTAAGTTTGACCCTGTTGGGATTTACGATGCAGTTTACGTCCACAAGGACTACAGGAAGTCTACAGTGGGTAAACGACTGTTTAAGTTTGTGGAGACTTGTATGAAAGAAGATGGTATCTACAGGGTTGTAGCGTCTTCCTCTAGCAAGAACCCTATTGGTCGTTTCCTTGTGCGCATGGGATACCATGAGATAGAAACTAAATACGAGAAGGTTTTATAATATGGTTGTAGTTTCCACCCTTCTTGCGATTGGAAGCGCCACTTTTTACGCTCTTGCTTTGCCAGCGACAACCTCTCTATTTCTAATAGGTGCTGTCGGTGCTGCGACAATCGCACTTGGTGCAGCAGCATTACGGGCGCTTACGCCCAAACCACCAAGTCTTGGCAACCGTGGCTATCAAACTACAGCTATTGGCACTGCATTAGACCATCAGATTATCTATGGTAAGGTTCGTGTTGGTGGCGCTCGTATATACGATGAAGCCACAGGTGAGAATAACAAGTACCTACATCGTGTTGTTGCTGTCGCTGGACATGAGATACAGTCCTTTGATGAAATCTACATCAACGATGAGATTGTAACACTAGATGGTAGCGGAAATGTTACCTCCCCAAGTAAGTACGATGGTAAAGTCCGTATCAAGTTACACTTGGGTTCACCAAATCAAACTGCTGATACCTTCCTTGTAAATGAGTCTGCCCACTGGACTACTGAACACAGGCTCCGTGGTATTGCTTATATGTATATACGGTTAGCCTTTGATGCTGATGTATTCCCCAATGGTATCCCTGAGATCACAGCTACCATCAGTGGTAAGAAAGTCTATGACCCTCGTACATCAACGACAGCATGGTCAGATAACCCAGCTTTATGCTTGAGGGATTACCTAACGTCCTCTTATGGTATAGCTGAAGAAACCGCTAACATTGACGACACTCTTGTTACTGCTGCTGCTAACGTATGTGACCAGACTAACACAATCGCTGGTACAACACGTTATACTTGTAATGGTGCTTTCACTACAGCCTCTACTCCTTACGACATGATTAACGGTATCCTAACGTCTATGGACGGTAGCTTATGGTATGCTCAGGGTAAGTGGCGTATGAAACCGGCCTACTGGACTGCACCTGTGCTAGATCTCAACGAAGATGACTTGCGCTCTAGTATGAGTGTATCCACACGTCATTCCCGTAGGGATAACTTCAATACTGTCAAAGGTACATTCCGTGGTGAAGAGAGCAACTGGCAGACTACAGACTACCCACAAGTAACTAATGCAGCATTTGTTGCCGCTGATGGTGGACAGGAGTCCGTAGCTGATGTTGATCTACCATTTACAGATAACTCTATTGAGGCTAGACGCATTGCTAGAATTTCGCTGGAGCGTAATAGACAGCAGCTTACTGTTAGTGCTTCCTTTGGGTTAAAGACACTTCAAGTACAAGTTGGTGATAACATCCGCTTGACTAACTCCCGCTTTGGTTGGGATAACAAAGAGTTTGAAGTTATCGCTTGGGACTTTGGTCTTACTGATGGCCTTGACCTACAGACACAGATGACCTTACGGGAAACTGCTGAATCTGTCTACGATGAAGTTGATGATGGTGTCGTCTACGAGAGAGATAACACAACTCTTCTGTCACCATTTGATGTTCCTACGGTGGGCTTGGCAGCAACAGTTAGAACCCAAGTTATCCGTGAGAAGCTAACTAACATCATCACACTCAATGTTACCTCTGGCGCACCTGAGAGAATTGACTACGTTGAGGCTGAGTTTAAGCTATCTTCTGATACAGACTGGATTACGCTTGGCACAGGTCAACTTGGTAAGTTTGAAGCTGTAGACCTTGAAGATGGTGACTATGACTTTAGGGCTAGGGCTATCAACACCTTTGGTATCAAGGGTGAGTGGAGTGAGCTTGATAACATAAATGCCTCTGGTCTACTTGATCCACCATCTGATGTCACAGGTTTTGTAGCTGAAGTTAATGGCCCAGTTATTACCCTCGACTGGAACGCCGTACCTGATCTTGATCTGTCGTATTACATCATACGATATTCCCCTGATCTGGTTGGTGCAAGCTGGGGTAATGCTCTAACGTATGTCGATAAGGTATCTAGGCCAGCGTCTAGTGTTTCAGTTCCAGCTAGGGCTGGTACATACATGGTTAAAGCTGTAGACAAGTCTGGTATTACATCGGTGAACTATACATCTGTAGTTGTGCCTGTAGCTAACATTGAACCTCTTGCTAATACCTTAAGCCTTACAGACAGCCCAACCTTCACTGGCACTAAGACAAACACTGAAGTTGTGAGTAATAACCTTCGTATTGACGACTATGTTACAGCACCATCAGAAGGTGAATACTTCTTTAGTAACTATATAGAAACTGGCGATAGTACAGTTAAGAGGTGTCGTGTTTACGTCAGTGGGCTAACGACAAGACATGATGCTACCGCTGGCCTATTTGATGACCAACCGGGGTTATTTGATGATGCTCCCGGTCTGTTTGATGATTTGGGTGGCAGCAGTCAATTCTCAGATACTAACATAATAACACTTGTATCTACAACACAGGATGATCCAGCGGGTTCACCTACTTGGTCTGACTATAGTGCAATTAAAGTTGCAGACCTTAGTGCAAGAGCGTTTAGATTTAAGGTTAAACTTACCTCTGTCGCAAACAATGTAACCCCGTCTGTTTCTGCACTAACAGCTTATGTGGAGTATAACTAAATGTCACAGAATGACTTAGTAATCGCAAACCAAGCATTTCCTGCCACTAGGGCAGACATTACCTCTGCGTTACAAGCTCTAGGTAGTAACAATAGTGGGCCTTCTGCGCCATCTACAACTTATGCCAACATGATGTGGTATGATACTACCTCTAACATCCTTAAGATTAGGGCTGAGGCTAATGATGCTTGGATTAACATAGGGTATCTTGACCAGAGTTTAGATACATTTAAGATACTTAATGACACTATTGTTGCCACAACTGGTGGTGCAACTACAGGACTTATCGGAGATCAATCCACAGCTACTTGGCAATCTGGTACAGGTAGTACTGAAAGTCTTGTCTCGCCAGCTAAAGTTAAGGCTGCTATAGATAGCTTAGTCCCAGACAGTATTGGCGTAAACCAAAGCTGGTCTGCTCCATCTAGAAGCGGCAACACTTGGTATCAAAACACCACTGGCAGAGCAATAATGGTTAATATCAAAGGAACTAGCACTACAGATAGCTATCTTAGAGTTGGTCCTTCCACTGGCTCTTACGTTACCATTGATAACCGTGATGGTGACAGCGGCACATGGGATCACGCAGATGCTATTGTTCCAGCTAACCATTACTATTATTTCCAAGGTTCTTCCGGCGTTAAAGCCTACATCCTTAGCTAGAGGTCATTATGAAATACTTTATAAATCCAAACGGCGATTATTGGGAGACAATGACTGATCCTTCGGATGAGATTATTGCTGCATACCCAGTCGGAACTGTTGAAGTAACGAAACGTCCATCTCACTTGCACACTTACGAAAGTGGAGCTTGGGTGGCACCCTCTGATGCGGTGTATGATGAATGGAAAGCTACAGAGGTTCGTGCAGAGCGTGACAGGCTTTTAAGCACAAAAGTTGATCCACTTGTGTCTAACCCTTTGCGGTGGGGGGAACTTACTACAGAAAAGCAAACTGAGTGGACACAGTACCGAAGAGACCTTTTGGACATCACAGACCAATCAGGTTTTCCTCGCAATGTAACGTGGCCTACTAAACCAGAATAAGGAATAGATAATGCCCTACAAACTAGGTACCCGCAGTCTACAGAACCTGTCAGGCGTTAACCCTGATATGGTCGCTGTAGTTAAGAGAGCAATCGAGATTACTGAGGTTGACTTTACGGTCATCGAAGGTATCCGTCACATCAACCGTCAACGAGAGTTGCTCAAGGCTGGTAAGTCAACTACCTTGAACTCACGACATATCACAGGTCATGCTGTAGACATGGTTCCTTATCCTGTCGATTGGGAAGACCTAGAACGCTTTGAGCTTATGGCTGAAGCTATGAAAGAAGCAGCAGAAGAACTCGAAATTCCTATCGTATGGGGTGGTGACTGGAAGAGCTTCTATGATGCACCTCACTTTGAACTTGACCGAAAGACGTACCCATGAGCAGAGAGATGATTAACAATAATTTATCAATAGGGTTAATCTTAGGTCTCATTACTCAAGGTGCAGCTATAGTATGGACTGTATCAATGATGATGTCGGACATCGAAAGTAACCGTGACGACATCATGGAGACACAATCTAGGATCACAAGGCTTGAGTCTGCTGTTAATACTCAGGCTGTGTCGATGGCTAGGATTGATGAGAACATTAAAGCTATTCGTAGTGCAGTAGAGGCTATGGCTAATAGGGGTCAATAGTGCTATGCGTACTGGCCTTTGTTTCCTTCGGACATGCTTGGACTGACGGAGGGAACCAGTTGTTCCAATACTGTTACTACGATTGTGGTCTCCCGAAGAATGGGCTTTGGTACGACAGGGTTTACAGGGTAAGTCATAACTATGTGTGTCCTATAGAGGTTAAGTTCAAATGATTGATCCCTTTACAGCATTTGCTGCCGCTCAGACAGCCGTATCAGCCATTAAACGTGGGATACAGTTAGGTAAGGACATCGGTGGTATCTCTAGTGATTTAGCTAAGTTCGCTGGGGCTATCTCTGACATTAACTTTGCACATAAGAGGGCTGAGGATCAACCTTGGTATGCTATCTTACTAGGAAGCTCAGGCCCAAGTGCAATGGACATCTTCGCTAAGAAGAAACAAGCGGAGGCTCTTCGTGCTGAAATTAAGCAGTATATTCAGTTTGCCTATGGTCAGTCGGCTTGGGACGAGCTTCTTAAGATTGAAGCCCAAGTTCGTAAGGATCGTCAGGCAACTCTGTATCGTAAGGCGGAGATCAAGCAGGCTATTCTGGAGTGGACTCTGGGCATACTGGTGGTGGTATCAGGAATTGGTATCCTCGGCTTGGGAATTTATCTCCTCGGTAAGAAACAAGGGAAATGGTGATGGATAGTAAAGCTATGATGGGTGTGTTGTTTGCTGCTCTTCTGGCCTTACTGGGTTGGAACATCTCAACGACACATGAATTAACACTACAAGTTCAGAAACTAGAGATCATACTGTTAAATGATGCTTTCTCTAACTAGAGGCTAACTATGACGATACTTGATGATTGGAAAGTTCTACCAAGGCTTATGATGCTGGCAGTCACTGTACTGACGTATCAAGCTGTACATTGGTTTATGTCGTTACCTGACCCCAGTGTAGCCCAGAGTGGGCTTGTATCGGTCTGTATGGGCGCTCTTACAGGGTGCTTTGGTATATGGATGGGTAAAGAGTCTAAGACTACAGTTACACCCACTAAGGTTGTACACGAGGAGAAGTATAGCAAATGATAGGTCAAATCATAAGTTCCATCGGTGGACTAGCTGCTAGTATCATCGACAGTAAGACACAGCTTAAACTGACAGAAGCTGAGATTAAGAAGAAGCAGTTAACTGGTGAGATTGACTGGGACATAGAAGCTATCCGTGCGACACAAAACTCATGGAAAGACGAGTGGATCACACTCCTGTTCTCTATCCCCCTGATACTAGCCTTCTGTGGTGACTGGGGTAATGCGATAGTACAAGCTGGGTTTGCTTCACTTGAGGGTATGCCAAAGTGGTATCAATATTCCCTCGGAGGTATCGTGAGTGCCAGCATAGGAATGAGGTCGGTATCGAAGTTCTTCGGTAAGTAAACCTAAATACAAGACACAAAAAAGCCGTAGGTATCCACTCAAGGACGCCTACGGCTTTTCTGATTCTAGTCTAGGTCTCCCATAACAGCAGCTAGACCTTGGTATAACGTCTCTACGTCAATCTTTAGCTTACCTATAGTGTAAGTCACCCACAGTAGAACTAAACTGTTTAACAACATCAACCCCTCGAATAACGTCATTAGATACCCTCCTCCATGAACGTCTTAACCCACATTGCTGTGATGCCTGATCGTACAATATCCTCAACACCAAACTCAATAACTGGCACAGGTAACATATGCTTCTTCGCTAAGTGGATCACCTTTGATAATCCGTCAGCTTCCTTTAGGTCACTCTGCATAACGTCACCATTGAGAACGATTGTCGTACCCTCTCCCACACGGGTTAGAACCATCTTAAGTTCATGTAGTGTGATGTTCTGTGTTTCATCGACAATTATGAAGGCATTATCGAAGCTACGCCCACGCATGAGTGCAAGAGGTGCCATCTCAATGTTGCCATTCTTGATCCCTGTTTCCACTGTCCCCTTACCAAGGTGCTTCTCCAGAACATCCAAGACAGGCAAAGCCCAAGGCATAGTCTTCTCATTTAGGTCTCCCTTCAAGAACCCAAGCTCCTTACCTACAGCCACATGGGGACGTGTGATAACGATCTTGTCTATCTGCTTTGTGATGTACAGATCAGAGGCATACGTTGCTGTAACATACGTCTTACCAGTACCAGCAGGGCCAAGGATAAACACCTGCTTATTCCCCTGTAGGGCTTCTATCAGAGCCTTCTGCTTTGTAGTCTTAGCGACAAGACCAGAGGTAGACTTTTTGTCGGCCCCCTTGTAGTTGGTCTTTCGTCTTGATCTAGTGGGCTTCTCAGGGAAGTCGTCCATTAGCGTTTTTCCTTTTCCAGCAGTTCCTTTAGTTCTGTATAGCCACCGACATAATTTCCATTAGGGGTGAATATCTGTGGTACTGTGGTCATGTTAGCTTTCTTAATCAGGGTTAATACCCACCTTGAGCTTTGGGAATGTACGTTGTACTCTTTGTAAGGGTAGCCACTGCCCTTGAGTAAAGCCTTGGCTGCATCACAGAAATTACATTGTTCACGGGTTATGATGGTGTACATGGGTTCTCCTAGTAAGCAGTTTATACACTTGCTCAGGTGCTTTGGTTACACTAGGTCTACGATCTCACAGCTATCTCCAGAGCAAGCTAATGTCTGGCTACCTGCCGTGTTATCCTCTTGCTCGTATTCTGCAAGTTCATCCCAGTTAAGCTCAGATGGCATTAGAGACTTCAACTGTTCGTAGTCGGATTTACCACACTCTTGATACGGTGCTTGTTGGTATGTGTGTTCGTTATACGGTAGGAACGACACACCTGACATCTCATCGAAGTGCTTGTAGACGAAAGCCCCAACCTCAAACCACTCATCAGACCTCACGTTAATTGTCACGGAGGGCTTATGCTCACACCATGAACGCTGGTAGGCTAACCACATCTCTAACTGTTCGATAGCAGTCATGTCAGATGTTGTCACAGCGTTGTCAGGAGACCTCATAGGAAAGCTAAACACCACAGTGGTATCAGGCTTCATAACACAAGGTTCATTTGGTATGCCACGATCCTTTAGGAAGTTAGTCAGCGGGTCTTTAATGTCTCCACGCACCGTGCGGATGTAATAAGGGCTGTGACGAGCGTGTATACCACTAGCAGAATCAACGAGTTGGGAGACAGTGCCACTAGGTTTGACACAAGTGATAGCAGTAGCAACAGGGATACCAAGGCGCTCGGCCCATTCAGCATTAGTATTGATAGCGACATTCTTAAGATGCTCCAGTGTTTTAGCTAACCCACCATTCTTTGATGTCGTTAACGGATTGTCCATAATACCTGTGAGGCTCACCCCCAACAGGCGTTCTTCTTCTGTGTTGTCCTTCCACTCCTTAGTGAGGTACGGGAAGTGCGTGTAGGTACTTTGAATTGTACCCAAGATGGTAGCAAGTTTTACCTTACGTTCTAGGTCTTCTAATGTATCAGTCGCACGGATAACGCACTCCGTTAGGTTGCAAAACTGAGAATCACGCAAGATGATTTCGCTGCACGGGTTAGTCCCAAAGTCTTGATCTACGTCACGGCGTCCGTTCTTACCAGCTTGTACCTTAGCAGCTTGACGGTTGAAGATACCTCGTTCACCACTGCCGCTTTCCACTAGGGCTTGCCACTCCCGCATAAATGAGATGCTGTCGGGCTTCTCAGTGTACGATACAGAGTTGTTAGCCAAAGCTCGTTGAGGGTTGTTCTCCCACCATGCACCTGACTTAGCGTGACGCATACGATCATCACTGAGGTTGCTTAATGAGATCATAGCTGAACGACGAACTCCACCTACGACAACCACTTCACCGATCTTACACATGATGTCGTGACATTCGATGGAGGATAGCTTACGACCTGTGGCACCCTTGAAAGTATGAACGACAAAGTTAAACAAGTCGATCAGAGGCGCTGGGCCACTAGCACGACCACCGAAGGTCTTTAGTCTAGCACCCGCTGGACGTACTTTAGATACATCCCACTTAGGAACCTCACCGCTGTACAGTAGTGCAATTACCTGACGTAGAGCCTTAGCCCAACCCTCTTTGCTATCCTTGACAACGATTGTGGTATCGCTATTAAACAAGGCATCTGGAACCTCTGGTAGCTTGTTGATGTACTGTCGCTCAACTGAGAACCCTACACCTGTACCACACAAAAGGATAAACATGGCTTGATCGAAGCTCTTGATGTTCTTAACCGCAAGGTAGCTACAGTTATACATGGCAGTATTGTCACGGAGGGCTGCTGGGCCAGCGGTCATAAGGGAGCGCATGGATGGCATAACGTCAAGCGACAGGATAGCCTCTTCAATCTGACGGATGTAACTGTCGTCCCCTGCCACAGGCTTTACGATGTTCTCCATATAACGGGACACAGTTTCTTCCCATGTCTCACGGCGTCCTTCTTTGTCTAGCCATCGTGCATAACGTGACTTGTGAATGAAAGACTGGTAGTCTGTTGGTAGTGTATTGCTCATTCGCCACGTCCTCGCATTGTTTTATCTTCTTCTAGCCAGACCATACGGTCAATGTCCTCTCGGCTAATTCCAATGTCCTTTAGTTCCCTATCGGACAGTCGGTTCAAAATCTTGACTGCTTCCCGATGTTCTGACCACATTACACAATATCGCATGAACCTTACGAATATATTGTTTACCCATCTCTTCTTCATCGGTTATCCCCTGACCCCTTAATCACACCACGTCTTGCTCTGTCGTTTAACTTATCCATATTTACTTCCATGACCTCTGGCAGGTTACTGTAGAAGTAATTAGCCAAGGCTGTCGTGTAGAACAGAACGTCACCTAACTCCTTGATGATCTCTTTCTGATTAACCTTGGTATTGTCACGGAGGTATTTCTTTACCTTCTCAGCTACCTCTCCAGCTTCACCTACGAGACCTAGCGCATTTTCCACTAGACGGGTCTCACCCTTTGTCGTGATCTTACCTTCAACCCAATAGGAATATTCCATCGGTGTCACATTCACAATGCTGAAAGCATCAATGTCTTCTTGAGTAATCATACTGTTCTCCCATAGAACTCTGTCTGTTTAGCGGGGTCTCTAGCTATATCGAATAGATACCAAGCGCAGTTGTCTTTACCTACGCTCTTACTGCCCTCAATCCACTTGACCCTACCTACGCTCACTACCTTAACGCAATACGACATCAAGATAGCTGATTGTTTCGTGTGCATCCAATCGGCATCAAAGAGTAGCCATGTTGGACACATCTGCATCCACCCTTCGATGAATGGGTGCAGTAGTTTTCTATCCCAAGGTGGGTTGGTGATACACAAGTCAGCACCACCGAAAGCCATGTACAAGTTCAAGAAGTCTTGCTCACCCATGTTAATGGAATCATGTAAGCAAACCCTTGGGTCTCTAGGCTCAATGTCACAAGCAAAGATACACTCACTGTGACCATCCGTCAGACTATCTATGTGGTCTATCAAACGCCCATCACCCGCACAAGGCTCGTAGTAGTCAAACGAGTAAGGCAAGTGCGGGATCAGGGGTTCAACTGCTGCCCTTGGGGTCGGGTAGTAGTCCCTCGGTACTCTGTCGAAGTCACTACGTTTGCCCATACATAGCCTTTAGTCGTGACTGGGAAACAAACTCTGGATCGTACATACCGTTCTCTACCTCCCGTTTGACTACAATGCCTGACCACCACTCTTTGTTAGCTTGACCTGCCCAGCCCTCTGCTGCTCCCTTGTAGCACCCTGCGACCAAACCGATAACTCCATTAGGATGCGAAGCGTCTTTAAACTTAAGATCACGTTTATGGCTATGACCACAAGTAGAACTATGATGCCTGTGAGCCAGTAGTGCATTAGCATGGTGCATACCAGACATAGCAGACCCAAAGTTGCCACTACTAAAGAAGTGAGCGTATGAGACCCCATCGTAATCAGCAATCGCTGGAGCGGAGTTTTCATACTCGTGGTATTCGTCGAACCACCTGTTCGTCTGTAGGTGGTCAAAAGATATGCCATACTTCGAGCCTTCAAGTCGAGGATCGTGTTTGATAGCTTTCTTAATCCTGTTCTCATGGTTCCCCTCAAACCCTATGTAAGCTGGTCGTTTTCGTCGGTGATGTCTGAACTTCCATCGAATACGCTCTTGTGCATCGTTGTAGTGTTCAATGTCTGCCTCATAGCTCTGACTGACGATTGCCTCTGGGTAACGAGTGTCAAATGTATTTAATGACCGCATGTCAGCGCCATCACCCAAGTCAACGACATAATCAGGCTTGAGGTCATACAAGAACTCTCCTAACCAGTTGAACCTCTCGTTACTCACACTGGGATCAACGTGAGCGCACGAGAAGACTACTACTGTCTTTCCTGCCATTATGTTTCCTTTATCCATTCCTCTGGGATTAACTTGTCTGCGTACATATAGCCATGCTTATCGCACCACATGCCTAACGTAGTCTTGGAGCCTTTGCTTATCTTAGCCTTAGAGTTAGAGAAGACAAACCGAATGTCAAGGTCAGGGTGTTGCTTCTGGACTAACAGATGTTTCTTTCTGTCTGCTGCAACGAACCGCCCCTTGGATTCTATGATGATACCGTTGGGGAGTTCAAAGTCAGGTGTGTAGGTTCTAACCTCGTTAACCTCATACTTGATCTTGAACTCCTCATACTTGAACGG
>Ga0209307_1000821_pt1 | contig 20211 bp, 17 predicted proteins | sample COGITO_mtgs_1105_FD_185519 | JGI IMG/M metagenome (GOLD analysis project Ga0209307, IMG submission 185519) | Pelagic marine microbial communities from North Sea - COGITO_mtgs_110530 (SPAdes) (version 2) | ecosystem: Environmental > Aquatic > Marine > Epipelagic ... | reverse complement strand
TACAAATCTGTTTTTCCTAAATTTTTATCAGCGCTACAAATTGTATTTTCAATTATTTCATTAGTTGTAATTGGTTTGGTTTCATTTGGGTTTATTTCTTTTAATTATATTGTGATTTGGTTTTTTATTGGGCTTTTTGTTACAGGTAGATTTTTAAAAAAGACATATAATTTATATGCAGAAACTGATACTATTAGAGATACTTTTAAGCAATATCATCAATTATTAAATGAAATTGAAACTGAAAATTTTACGTCTAAAAATTTAGTTGAGCATCAAAAAATAATACAATCAGAAAATAAAAAAGCCTCTGTTATTTTTAAAGAATTTTCCAAAATTTTAGATGCTTTTGATCAACGAAGTAATATTATTATTTCGGTTTTAGGAAATGGTTTATTTCTTTTAGAAATTTACAACGCACGTAAAGTCGAAAAATGGATTGAAAAATACAAAAATACAGTACAAAAATGGTTTGAAGTAGTTGCTTATTTTGATGCTCAAAACTCAATGGCAAATTTTAAATTTAATCATCCAAACTTTATTTTTCCAACAATATCCAAAAATAAAGAAATTATAAAATCGACCAATTTAGGGCATCCTTTATTAAAAGTTGATAGAAGAGTCGATAATGATTTTATAATTGATGATGCGCAGTTTTTTATTGTAACTGGAGCAAATATGGCTGGTAAAAGTACGTTTTTAAGAACAGTTTCTCTGTCGATTGTTATGGCAAATTGTGGATTGCCAGTTTGTGCCGAAAGTTTTACATATTCACCGATAAAACTAATTACAAGTATGCGAACTACAGATTCTTTGAGTGAGGATGAGTCGTATTTTTATTCTGAACTAAAGCGTTTAAAGTTTATTGTTGATCAAATAGATTTGACTAATTCTGGAGAAAAATATTTTATCATTTTAGATGAAATTTTAAAAGGAACCAATAGTAAAGACAAAGCTATTGGCTCTAAAAAGTTTGTGGAAAAACTCACAAAATCAAAATCCACAGGAATAATTGCAACACATGATGTTAGTTTGTGCGAATTAGAAAATGAATTTTCAGGCATTAAAAACTATTATTTTGATGCTGAAATAAACAACAGCGAACTACATTTTGATTACACCTTAAAAAAAGGAATTTGTAAAAACATGAATGCCTCTTTTTTATTGAAGAAAATGGAGATTGTTTAGAGTTGTCGTAAAGAAAAAGTTCCTAACTATTCGTATATTTTGAATGGTTAGGAACTTTTTTATAACGAATTATTGTAGTATTATTTCTTAATTAAATTACGCAGGTAACATCCATTTGAACTGAAATTGTGTATCAGGAACTTTAATCCTTTCTGTAATTCTGTACATTCTTTCTGGCAGTTTCATTAAATAATCTCTTGCTTTTTCAGCTTCTGGTGTAAGGTTTGTAATTTTATCAATTTCCCAAGTTTCTGTCAATTTCTTTAAAATATCTACATAATCAAAACCTGTGTAAACACCAATTCTTTGTGCTACTGTAGAAAAGTCGTCAAACAAACTCCCTTTTTCTCCAAAAGACTCTCTTAGATGCATTGCTGGCATCACAATTTTATGTTTCATCATGTGTTGAAAAGCTAGCATCATTTCACTGCCATCAATCTTAAAAATTTCTTTTACAAAATGAGCATACGCTTGGTGATGACGCATTTCATCTCCTGCAATAATTTTAGACATTTTAGCCAATGCTTTGTGTCCTTTTTTACGAGCTATTTTTGCTACGTTATTATGAGAAATGTAGGTTGCCAATTCTTGAAAACTTGTATATACAAAGTTTTTATATGGATCTGTTGAGGTACCAATATCAAAACCATCTGCAATTAAATGTTGTGTAGAAATTTCTACTTCACGCATATTTACTCTCCCAGATAAATATAAATATTTGTTTAAAACATCTCCATGTCTGTTTTCTTCGGCTGTCCAGGTTCTAACCCATTTTGCCCAACTATTATCTGGATCTTGGCAAACACCATCTAGATCTAACAACCAAGATTCGTAGGTTGGTAAAGCTTCTTCTGTGATAGTATCACCAACTAAAACCACCCAAAAATCATCATGTAGTTCTTTAGAAAGTTCTCTAATTTCTTCGACTTCTGTAATAAATGAATCTTTTTGAGAATTAGGCAAAAAATCGGTTGGTTGCCATATTTTTTCTGCAGGAATTAAATAGGTATCCATAAAGTGCTGCATCTTTTTCTCTAAAGTTAGCATTACTTCTTTTCTTACATTTTTTATAGACATAATTTTTTATTTTATATGTTCTTTAATAACTGTTTCTGTTTTTGCTAATAACTCAACAAAAGGCATTGAATCTATCTTTATAGGTTTATGTGTGGTAATTGTAATTGGGCTACCTATACCTAATGGAAATTTACCATATTTAAATACCTTCCAAGAATTATTAATTGTTAAAGGTACAACATACCCATCTTGGTTGAATTTATTTATTATTTTTAATCCATTTGCTGCAAATTGTTTTGGTTCTCCTGTTCTGCTTCTAGTTCCTTCAGGAAAAATTGCGGCTCCCCATTTATTTTTGTTTATTCTTTTGGAAAACTCTATCAACTCCCCTATTGCCTGTTTTGGATCTTTTCTGTTGATAAGTGCTGCACCACCTTTTTTTAAATTATAAGAAATACTTGGTATTCCTTTGCCTAATTCTATTTTTGATACAAATTTTGGATTGTGCTTTCTAAAATACCAACCAATTGGAGGAATATCAAAAGTAGCTTGGTGATTGGATACAAATATTAACGAGCAGTTTTCTGGTAATTTATGTTCGTTTTTTAATTTTACAGTTACACCAATAAGCAACATAGATCTCATTAAGCATAAATTTAAAAGTGCTACCACTTTTGCATGTCCTTTATGACCAAATAAATTAAATGCCAACCATTGAAATGGATGAAAAATAACCAATAGCAATACGAATACAAATATAAATATTGGTGAAAGTAAATAGCTTATTATCTTCATATTTTAGAACCAATTACTCCAAGGAATTCTTGACAAAATAACCAACAATCCTAGGCCATAAAATATTGCAAACATTTTAAACTTTGCAGTATCTGTTGTTTTCTTTTTATGTTTAGACCATCCTATAGTAATTAAAATGATAGCAATAATCATCATTAAAGGATGCTCTAAAGCCATTAGCCTAACTTCTTTGGTTTTCATCACAGTTGAAGCATCTGTGGTTAATAACTCGAACCAAGGAGACATAAAATACCAAACAATACCTATTAGTAATTGAATATGTGTTGCTATTAACGCAAATAAGCCAATTCGTAAATCTTTGTCTGTAAATTGTTTCTTTTGTGTGAAACCAATTATTGCATTCACAACTGCAAAAATTAAGATTAAAAGGACTAAATATGCCCAATATGAGTGTACTTCTTTCATAATATTGATTGAGTTTTTGCTTTAAACAAAGTTACTAATTTTTATGTATAAAAAAACCACTGTTTCTGGAGTTTCAGAAACAGTGGTCTTAAATTTTATATTAATTTATATTACTGAAGAATATAATCTGATCCTTCTAAAATAACATTTGTAGTTATTGTGCCACGAGATCCATCAAAGAACGCGTATGTAACTGCAAACTTTTGTCCTTGTTCAGCATTTGGAAAGTTTGCTTTTAGAACTACATTAAGTTTAACAAGACGAGCTTCTATCGATTCTTCAGGACTTCCTGGTCTTAAATCAAAATTATTAAATTGTCCATTTCCAATTAAAGCATAATCTACACTTGTTAATGTATATTTAATGGTATTATCTGGCTCCCAAGCAGTTCCATTGTGCCCAAATTGTAACGAAGTATTTATAACTGTCGGAATTGGATTCCAAACAGTACCATCATATACAAAATTGGTATTTCTTGTTGAAACACTTCCGCTGAAAAAATCATATTGAACTGCAACAAAATCTTCAGCACCTGCAAAAGGATATAGTTGTTTTAAATAAATAGCAATTTTACGTTCTGCTTCATCAACATTTCCACTAAAGTTTCTAAAACGACTACTACCTCCTAATAACTCATATTCTTCTGGAGTAAAGGTTATTGGTACATTCCACTCATCAGTAAGTGTAAATCTCATAGTGTTATCTACCAAAGCAAATTCATAAATTGCATATATTTTAACATCAAAAATATTATAATTAGTTCCATCGAATTGAAGAATCATCGTTAAAACAGGTCTAGAATCACCACCAGCAAAAGTATCATAAGTAATTACGTAAAATTCTCCTGCAACTGCATCTGGATAATTGTTTAATAAAATCGTTTCAATTTTTTCTCTTCTAACCTCCACATCTGCTTCAGGACTTGTGTCTCTAATATCAAAATTATTAAAAGTTCCGTTTCCGATTAAAGCATAATCGTCATTGTCTAATGTATAAGTTGTTGTTTTAGCTGGGTCAGTAGGGTTTTCTTCTAAATGCACTAACATTTCTAAATTACTTGAAGAACCATCAAAAACTTCATAAGTAACATTAAACTTTGTACCAAATTCTGCATCTGGGAAATTGTTTAATAAAATAGTTTGAATTTTAGATCTTCTTACTTCTAAATCTTCTTCTGCTCTACCAGCTCTAATATCAAAATTATCAAAGCGTCCATTACCAACTAAATCATAATCTTCATCAGTTAATGTATAACTTTCTAAAGTTGGCTCTGTTTTGTAAGTTAAATCTATAACTGTCCCTTGTACTTCACTTGGAAATCTTAAATCAAAGAAAGCATTAAAATCATCATTATCATTTAAACTTGTTAATTCTAAAGCAGCATAATCTTCATCTGTTACTGTATAACTTTCAAATTTAATTGGACTAAATAATTTATAAGTAATTAATGCTGATGATGCTTGACTGATACTACCATCGATATTGTAGCTTACTCCTAAAGCAGGATATTTATTAGCTAAAAAATCTGGAAGTAAAGTTCTTGCATCTTCATTACTACTAAAATTAGGAAAAGCTAAATCCAATTCTGTTGTATAATCTGCATCTACTAATGTATATTCTATATCTCCTACGATGTCATTTGCTTCTATTCTTTCATCGAATTCAGCTACTACATCGTCTATTTCATTACAAGATGTAAACACCATTGTAAAAACTGTTAGTACTAAAAGTATTTTTTTCATTTTTTTTATGTTTAGAAATTAATTCTTGTGCTTATACTAAATGTTCTTCCTTGCCCAAAGAAAACTGCTGCTGTAGCTGCGTTACTTTCCTGACCATCATCTGCTCTATTTATAAATTCTTCATTAAACAAGTTATTTACTCTTCCTGTTATAGAAGCGTCTAAACCACCAATTGTAAAACCATGTCTTAAGATAATATCCGATAAAATATAGCTTGGCACTTCCCAAGGTTTAGTTTCTAAACTTGCTGCTGTACTTCTTGATTGTAAATTAAAATCAGCATAATATCTATCAAAATAATTTACATCAAAAATTAAAGAGGTTTGATCTGCAAGATCTAGCTGAATACCTAAAGCACTTGTAGTTTGTGCAGAACGACCGATAGGAATATCTTCTAGAAAAATATCTGTAGTTTGTCCTGTTGGCTGTCTATTAATATCAAAGAATTGTACATCTGTTACATTGTTATTCCATGTCCAATCCCCAAGAGAAACCATTCCATTAATTTTTAAAAATTTAAAAGGTCTGTACTCAAAATCCAATTCTACACCTTGATGCAATGCTTCTAACCCATTAATATTTGCGGTTATCAAATCATCTCCTCTTCCTTGATCAGAAGTTTCTGTTTTATTTTTCCAAATGGTATGATACACATTTAAATTAGCTGCAAATTTTTCTGAGCGAACACCATAACCTAACTCAAAACTAGTTATTTTTTGGTTTTCTAATCCTACGTTTAAATCTACGTTATTAAAGTTTAACCAAACGTCATCTAAAAAAGGAACTCTTTCAAAATATCCAGCATTAAAAAATACGTTTTGAACATCATCTATACGATAATTTGCACCAAACTTACCACCAAAACCATTAAAACTCTGTGGGTCTGTTAATTGAATAGGATCACTATCTAAATATTGAAAAAAGTCCTCTCTCTTATAGGTACTATTATTATAATTTGCTGCAACGAATGCAGAAAAGTTATCCTTATCATATTCTGCCTGAGCAAAACCACCTATATAAGTATGGTAACCATTATCATGGTAGCTAATTTTATCTCCAACTTTGGCAGCCCTGTTAGGATTATTAATATCACTATCATCTAAAAAGTACTGCCCACCTAATAAATCTGTTACTTCTTGAAAATGCTCTCCAACATAGTAACGATAATCAAGTCCTGCGTTTAAGTCTATATCTTCAGTTAATTCTGTATTAAAAATACTAATCCCACCAACCCAAACATGATCGTTTCTACTAGCTCTTAAAATGGCAGAAGAACCATTAGGACCATTTGCAATGTTTTCATCTACAATTCTATCTAAATCTACAGGACCAAAATTTCCTATTTTATAATCATCATCTGTAAATTTATTCAATTCAGTTCCTGCAGTTCCACCACCTCCACCAGTTCCTGTAGAACCGTAAATAGAAGTAGAAAGTGAGCTCATATCATTAATTTGCCAATAATGATTTAAAGAAGCCAATGGTTTATGATAAAAATTATCTTCTATATTTGTAAGTTGTCCGTTTTTGTAACCCCAATCTGGGTTATAACGAATACCTCTTTCGCTTTCTCTGTAATCACTAATTGAGGATCTATTTTGACGTTGTCCATGACGTTGTTTTGCACCAAAAACGTTAAAGGTTAATTTATGATCATCATTTAATTTATAAGATAAATTAAAAAAATATGATACTGCAGAGAAGTTTGTACCATCTGGAAAAGTAGCATCTCCAACAGTTCTATCAGCATAAGCAGTTACAGCAAAACCATTATCTAAAAGACCTGTAGATATTTTTGCTCCGTATTTAGTATAACCATCATTACCAACATCAAAACCAAAAAAGCCTCCTTTTTCAACTTCTGTAGATTCTGTAATTATGTTTATGGTTCCTCCAATTGAAGGAACTGCAATTTTAGCTGCACCTAAACCTCTTTGAGTTTGTGCTAATGAAGTTACACTTCCTAAACCTGCCCAGTTAGACCAGAAAATCCTTCCATTTTCCATATCATTTACTGGCACTCCATTTATTAATAAAGCAACATTTTCTGAACTAAAACCACGCATAGTAATTTCACCATCACCAAAACCACCACCATTTCTTGTAACAAAGACACCAGGTGTAGATTTTAAGATTTCAGGAAATTCCTGATTACCTAACTTTAATTGTATTTCTTTTTTAGAAACGTTAGATTTTGCTACTGGAGTTCTTCTATCAATTGCAACAGAAGCAATAATTTGAATCTCATCTAAACTATTATCTGGATCTAATTTAATTGAACCTAAATTTGAGTTTGTCGATGAAAAAGCAACTTGCTTAGTTTTGTAACCAATAAAAGAAATTACTAAAGTTCCAGAATTTGATTTTGCTGTTAAGCTAAATTTACCATCAAAATCAGTAGAAACTCCATTTTGAGTTCCTTTTTCTAAAACACTTGCTCCAGGTAAAGATTGATTGGTTTCATCAACAATAGTACCTGTAATTTTAGTTTGTCCTAAAACAGTAGCTGTTATAAAAAACATGACTACAAATAATAAGTTTTTAAAATTTTTCATTATTAAATTTTATGTTATTAAATTTTCCACAAAAGTCCCTTTTTTATAGGTTTGGTATGTTAACTTAATGTTAAGTTTTAACAAGAAATTAAGATGTGTAAATGTATTAAAATATACTGTACACGCTAAATATCAAACATTTAAATATTAACAACATTGTTAACAAAGTTTTAGGTTTTTATTAACAAATCGAATTTTGAAAAATTTATCTAGAGAATCTAAGCTTTCAGTAACTTCTTAGCAAGTTCTTTACCTAATTCTACTCCAAACTGATCGTAACTATAAATATTCCATAAAATACCTTGAGTAAATATTTTATGCTCATATAAAGCCACTAATTTACCTAAAGATTTTGGAGTTAGTTTATCGAAAAGTATAGCATTACTTGGTCTATTACCTTCAAAAACTTTAAAAGGCAGAAGTTGATTAATTTTTTCTTTATCACCAGAAAATTGCAACTCTAAATGTACTTCTTCTTTTGTTTTACCAAAAGCTAAAGCTTCCATTTGCCCATAATAGTTTGCCATTAATTTTTTATGATGATCTGTTAAACCATATAAAGACTCCTTATAACCAATAAAATCTGCAGGAATTAATTTTGTACCTTGATGCACCAATTGCATAAATGCGTGTTGCATGTTGGTACCTGCACTTCCCCAAACAATGGTTCCTGTTTGGTAATCTACTTTATCACCATTTCTATCGACACCTTTTCCATTACTTTCCATAATGGCTTGTTGCAAATAACTAGGAAGTTTCGATAAATATTGAGAATATGGCAAAACAGCCTCAGATTCTGCTCCGTAAAAATTATTATACCAAATACTTAATAGCGCTAAAATTATTGGTATATTTTTATCAAACTCTGTGTTTCTGTAGTGTAAATCCATTTCTTCTGCACCATCTAACAAAGCTCTGTAATTATTAAAACCTACAGATAAACTTATAGACAAACCTACTGCAGACCATAATGAAAAACGACCACCAACCCAATTCCACATAGGGAAAACATTGCTTTTATCGATTCCGAAATTATCAACAGCTTCTAAATTTGTAGAAACTGCAACAAAGTGTTTTGGAATATCGAAAATAGTAGCAGATTTTAAAAACCAATTTTTAATAGTTTCTGCATTGGTTATGGTTTCTTGTGTTGTAAAAGTTTTAGATACAATTACAAAAAGCGTAGTTTCTGGGTTTAAGGTTTTTATAATTTCGGAAACATGATCTCCATCAATATTAGAAACAAAATGAGTGTTTAATTGATTTTTATAAAATTTTAAAGATTCTACAATCATATCTGGACCAAGATCAGAACCACCAATACCAATATTCACGATATCTGTAATCGATTTACCTGTATATCCTTTCCATTTTCCAGAAATAACTTTGTTAGAAAAACTTTTAATTTTTCTTAGAGCTAATTGTATTTGTGGTTTTATATTTTTTCCGTTTACTAAAACTGGGTCATCAGAAGTACTTCTTAAAGCAGTATGTAAAACCTCTCTACCTTCTGTTACGTTTATAATTTCTCCAGAAAATTGTTTTTCGATGGCATCTTTTAAATCAACCTCATTTGCTAAATCAACTAATAAATCTATGGTTTCTTTTGTGATTCTATTTTTAGAGAAATCAACTAATAAATCATCAAACTCTAATGAAAAATCTTGTTTTCTGTTATCATCTTTAAATAACTCTTTAATGTTGATATTTTTATTATTCTCAAAATGATTTGTTAATGCTGCCCAAGCATTTGTTTTGATTGGGTTGATATTTTTTAAAGCCATAATTTAGTTTTGTGCTACGATTTCTGTAACTTTTTCTGGTTTTTTAACTGGTATTCTTTTATAATCGAGTTGATATTTTAATGGTTTTATAAAGTCGAAAAAAATTGGCTTTACATCTTTTGCCATTGGTTTTGCTGCTGGTAATTGTTCTTTAAAAGGATCTACTTCTCTACCATTTTTCCAGAATCGATAACAAACATGTGGCCCACCAGTATTCCCTGTCATTCCAACCCAACCAATAATATCTCCTTGTTTTACAAAATCGCCCTTTTTTACATTTTGATTTTTCATGTGTAAATATTGGGTAGAATACGTGTTGTTATGTTTAATTTTTACAAATTTCCCATTACCACCTCTTCTTGTAGATTCTACAACAGTTCCGTTTGCTGTAGAGATAATTGGAGTACCTAATCTTGCAGCAAAATCGGTTCCTCTATGAGGTCTTACTCTGTTTCCATAATACGCAATTCTTCTTTTTAAATTGTATCTTGATGAAACTCTATATTGAAATTTTATAGGTGCTTTTAAAAACTGACTTCGTAACATTTTCCCTTTATCATCATAATATTCATGAATATTTAAAGTGGAATCTGCCAAAAAACGAAATGCATATAAATCTTCTCCTTTATGTCTAAAAACTGCCGATTTTACTTTTCCATATCCTGCAAAAGTAGAATCTTCAATAAACTTTTCTTCGTACACAAATTTAAAAGTGTCGCCTTTTTGAAGTTTGTAGAAATCTAAAGTCCAAGCATAAATATCTGCAATTGTCCATGTTAAATTGGTGCTTAATCCTAAACTATCCATAGTAGCAGAAAGGCTAGAATTAATTACGCCTTCTATTTCTTTTTCGACAACTGTTATTGGCTTCTTATATAAAGTTGCAGTAATTGTAGAATCTTTAAAATCTAAAATTGTCGAATTTATTTTATCGTGTTTATAGATAAATATTTGTGCTTGTTGTGTAGAATCTTTGCTTGCTAAAATAGTGTAAGGCTTGCCAGCTCTTACTCTTCTAACATCAAAAACCTCTTTTACAGAGGTTGCAATTTCGTTTATTTTAGGATACATCACATGATGCTTGTCTAAAATAGCACCAAAACTATCGCCACTTTTTATGGTATCTTGAATAACATTAAAGTCATCAAGATTATAACCATACCTAATTTCTGGGATGGGCTCTACCTTTTCAGGAACAATAGTGGGCTTAGTTTCTTCTTTTTTACAGGAAGAAAATGATATAATAAACGCTAGAATAATGAGTGCTTTTTTCAAGAAAATTGTACTATTTAAGATCAGTTTCAAAAGTACAAATAAAATTGATTTATAGAGAATCTAATAATAGAACTTGCTAAAACAGTTTCGTTAAAATTTTCTAAATTTTTTCAAACGAATTTGCCAAGCCTTTATACGCCTCTAATTCTGCTCTTAAAGAACCAACAGATAAGGAAGCTTGCATTTTTATTGGAATTTTATTAGCATCGTCAGTAATCCAAATAGTTACACTTTCTTCTTCTTTAAATATTCTTCCTGACTGCACTAATGGTCTAAATATTAAAGAATTAACTTTTCCGAATTTTGTTCTTAAAACTTCTCTTCCTAAAAAACGAAGTTTAAAAGGATATACTTGAGCATCTAAAAACATATCTAAAGCCACTTCATCTCCTTCTTTTAAATTTTTTGTCTCTATATTTCTTAAATAATAAAAAGAAGACATCATATCTTGCACTTTTGTAAATGCTACAGAAGTATCTTTTTGATTTGTAAAATCTTGAATATAAGCTTGATTAGAGTCGTAGTTAAAAGAAGTTATTCTATGTTTTTTATAACCACCTTCGTTAATTTTTCTTTTAAATAAATAAGGTTTTACGTTGTCTTTATCAAAATACGATTCATACACATCATCCACTTCAAAAAACCATTTTATCATGCCAGAAGTCCAACCTGTACCTTTGGCATGCAGTACTTTTCTGCCTTTATATTCTGTTTCATCAACTTCTAAAATTGCGGTTCCAGCTCTTAAAAAACCACTGTAACTCATTTTATAACGAAGCCATTCCCCACTCTTAAAAGGAGATTTTTTTTCTTGTCCAGAAACAGAAAATGAAATTACAAAAAGTAAAAAAATTAAGATATATTTTTTCATAGTTATCAAACTTATAAAAAAGTATTGACAATTACCATTCCAAAAACAGAAAATGCGTTTCTCATACCTTTATAGTGAGTAATTTAACGTTTCTTTAGTGTTTATATTTTCCATAAAAATATTTTTTAATTGCTAAAAATCACATATTTATTTTTTCGACTACATCGAAATTAGAGGAGCGTTTCAATTTAAAATGTTCCCCAATTTTTTAATTCTTCTTCGCTCCATAAAAATGGATAAAAAATTCTTCGTTGGTATTTTGGGTGCATATACTTTCGCCAATTACTACCTCCAGTTGCTTTTAAATCCGAATCATTTCCACCAATATATTTTGCTGCAGCATTGTAATGAGCCATTACCCATGTTACATTTACAGTATAATCATAATGACGCATTGCTTTAATTAAATCTTCGTTTTCTTGCTTTTCTTTTGGTAATTGCTTAAATTTAAGTGATAGATTAATATCATTGTAATCTTCCATAAAATCAATAAACTCTCCCAAATATTTTTTCTCAAAAAGATTCAATAAAGTTGATTTTTGCCCAGTTGTGTAATTTTTACCAGCAGCTTGCCAATACAAATGATTATACGCGTTTTTAAAAGACGAATTTCTATCTATTTTATCTCTAAAACGTGCATCAATTAAATTAATTAATTCTGTAGATGCAAATTCAATTTTACGATATTGTGCTGATTGAAAACCACTTGCAGGTGTTAATGTGTTTCTAAATTTTAAATATTGTTCTTTTTCCATGCCATCTGCCATTACATTAAAAGAACTGCAAAGCATATCAAAATACCTACTAATTCTGTTTAAATGCATCGAAAATTTATCGGCAGAAACCTCTATTGCTTTTGCAACTTGGTCTATTTCCCACAAAATCATTTTAAACAACAACTCATTTACTTGGTGATACATAATAAAAACCATTTCATCTGGCTGATCTGTTCTTTGCGTTTGCAGGCCTAAAAGTGAATCTGTTTGAATATAATCCCAATACGTAATTGGTGTGCTATGCAATAAACCTTCGAGCATGGCATCTACAGGAACTCCCAATTTATCGTACTTTTCTTCTATTGCCTTTAATATTTCTTCTCTTTTCATTTTATGCTATTTTAAAATCAAGATATTACAACAAAGAAACAAGACTTTTTTTTGAAAATCTAATTTATTTTTTGAAATGCATAATGATTGATATAAGAATTAAAAAAACACAAAGTATGAATATTAAGTATACGAATATTCTTAAAATGGGGTTTCCTTTTGTTAGTTTTTCCACTAATTTAATTAGTGATTTTAGTGGTTTGCTCATTTAAATCTTTTTTATTTGGGCGTTTTAACGGGCTTTCCATTATATCTTTTTTTCCTGTCATTTCGAAGTTTACTTTTTTGTAAACTGTGGCAATCTCATAATCCGAAACAGATTGCTTCGTACCTCGCAAAAACACTTATTCAAGTAGGTAAAAAAAGGATGCCATTGCAATCCCTAACGCAAAACTCGTATTCTGAATACTATTTAGGATTTTACTTCAAATTTTAAAAACTGTATAAGTAAAAACCAATACCTACAAGGTTAAAAAAGAAACCTTGCAGGATGTATAGAAAATTTTCAATTATTACAATAAACTATTACTACAAACTGCTTTAGATAATTTAAGCGATAAGACCTCACAGGTTTTAAAAACCTATGAGGTCTGTAACTTTTTTACTGCTTACTAAAAGCTGAAAAACTGCTTACTTTTTAAAGCGTTCCTCTTTTTGCTTGTTCTCTTTCTATAGATTCAAATAGTGCTTTAAAATTACCTGCTCCAAAACCTTTTGCGCCCATTCTTTGAATAATCTCAAAAAACAACGTTGGCCTGTCTTCAACTGGTTTTGTAAAAATTTGTAATAAGTAACCCTCTTCATCAGCATCTATCATAATTCCTAAACCACGTAATTTTTCGATATCTTCTGCTAATTCGTGTTTAAATTCTTGTAATCTTAAAGGAACAGATTTGTAGTATTCTTCTGGTGGCGTTGATAAAAACTCAATTCCATTTGCTTTTAATTGCGATACCGTTTTTATAATATCATCAGTAGCCATTGCAATATGCTGTACACCTGCACCTTCGTAAAAATCTAAATATTCTTCAATTTGAGAACGTTTTTTACCTTCTGCTGGTTCGTTTATTGGGAATTTAATTCTCCCATTTCCATTGGACATTACTTTACTCATTAATGCAGAATATTCTGTATGAATTTGTTTGTCATCAAAAGATAAAAAGTTAACAAACCCCATTACATCTTCATAGAATTTTACCCAAGTATTCATTTGATTCCAACCTACATTACCAACCATGTGATCTATATATTTTAAACCTGAAGTTGGTGGATTATAATCTGATTCCCATTTTGTAAATCCTGGTAAAAATATGCCTTTGTAATTTTTACGTTCCACAAACATGTGCACAGTTTCTCCATAGGTATAAATTCCTGCTCTTACTACTTCTCCAAATTCGTCTTTTTCAACTGTTGGTTCCATATAAGATTTTGCACCACGTTTTGTAGTTTCTTCGTACGATTTTCTGGCATCTTCCACCCAAAGTGCCACCACTTTAACTCCATCACCATGTTTTACAATATGGTCGTTTATGGGCGATTTACTATTTAAAGGCGTTGTTAAGATAATTTTGATTTTATCTTGCGTTAACACATAACTAACAGAGTCTTTTGCGCCAGTTTCTAATCCACGATACGCAAAAGATTGAAAACCAAATGCTGTTTTATAAAAGTGTGCAGATTGTTTTGCATTACCAACGTAAAACTCTACATAATCTGTTCCTAAAAGAGGAAGGAAATCTTGTGCGCCTTCAAATATTTTTTCTAAACCGTAGTTTACTGATTTTATTTCTTTTGACATAAATAAGCCCATCTTAATCTTCCAAAAGGGAAGAAACACTCTTATGGGTATTGAGTGTAATTTGTTGATTTTATTTGTTTTCAGAATTCAGAGATTTTGGTACAGAATCAAGTTCAGTACAAGAAACCTTTGAGGTCTTTGTGTTTATAAATTAGCTATTTCTATATTAAAAGCTATGTTTTATCAAACAAGTTTAGCCGTGATTGAAATGGCATCCTTTTTTGTTTTTCACAAAAAAGATATAATGGAAAGCGCGAAATAGCTTCTTATTATTTATATTTTAATGAACGCTGTACTTTTTGCCACATAGCAACATAGAAAACATAGCTTTTTAAGTTTGTTGCTAACTCCTTCCCTTTGGGAAGGTTGGGATGGGCTTCTATAACCAACTCTTATAATACTCTTCATCCGCAATTTTCATAGCTTCTTCTGTAACTTGCAAAGGTTTAAAAGTATCTACCATTACTGCTAATTCTCCAGTTTTGGTTTTGCCAATACTTTTTTCTGCAGTTCCTGGATGTGGACCATGAGGAATGCCTGCTGGATGTAAAGAAATATGCCCTTGGTCAATATCGTTTCTGCTCATAAAATCGCCATCTACATAATATAAAACTTCGTCTGAATCGATATTACTATGACTGTAAGGTGCAGGAATTGACAATGGATGATAATCATACATTCTTGGCACAAAACTGCAAATTACAAACGCATTGGTTTCAAACGTTTGATGCACAGGAGGTGGTTGATGAATTCGACCTGTAATTGGTTCAAAATCGTGAATAGAAAATGCATACGGAAAATTATATCCATCATAACCAACTACATCAAAAGGATGAGAAGCGTAGGTCATTTCTATGATTTCGCCTTGTTTTTTTACTTTGATCAAAAAATCTCCTAACTCATTATAGGTTTCTAATTCGTAAGGTCTTCTTAAATCGCGCTCACAAAAAGGCGAATGTTCTAATAATTGACCAAAATAATTTCTATAACGTTTTGGTGTATAAACAGGAGCGTAAGATTCAACAATAAAAAGTCTGTTATTTTCGTCATCAAAATCTAGTTTATAAATAATTCCACGAGGAATTACCAAATAATCTCCATATTTAAAATCAATATTTCCAAGATGTGTTCTTAATTTTCCTGATCCTTTATGAATGAAAATTACCTCATCTGCATCTGAATTTTTATAGAAATAATCTTTAGTTGATTTCTTTGGTGCTGCTAAAATAATATTACAATCAGAATTTGTTAAAACGATTTTTCTACTTTCTAAATAATCGTTTTCTGGTTGTACTTGGAACCCTATAAATTTATAAGACTGAATGTTATTAGCTTTGGCTATTTTTGGTTTTACAGAATATTGTTTCCCAATTTTTTTGACCATTGTTGGTCTGTATTCGTGATATGAATTGGTAGACATGCCATCAAAACCAATGGTTCCAAACAATTGTTCGTAATATAAACTGCCGTCTTTTTTACGAAATTGTGTGTGTCTTTTTGGTGGGATTTTCCCTAATTTATGATAAAAAGGCATAAAATATGTTTAATTGTTGAACTGTTAAATCGTTTGATTATTTAAAAAATCTGAAACAACCTTTCGACTGCGCTCAAGGTGACATTTTCAGGATGACAACAAGTTGCCATTATTCTGGGTTACGTTTTATTAAAAATTTTAGATGTATTAATAATTCTATAAACATTTCAATCGATTTCGTGATAAAAACAAAGATACAAAAAGTGATTCATAAATACTTGTTCAAATATATAGGACATAAAAAAACCGAAACTTTTTAGTTTCGGTTTTTTAAATCTTATTGAATGTACTATTCTGTTGGTAATCTTTCGTCGATCATTTTTAGTGGCATGCCTTCCATTAAATCGAAAATATCGATAATTCCTCTCACAGTATCTTCTTCTTCTACTTGCTCGTTTACAAACCATTGTAAAAATACTTCTGATGCAAAATCGTCTGCATTTCTTGCGGCTTTAAAACACTTATAAATCGATTGTGTTACTTGAATTTCTTGATCTAAAGATGTTTCGTAAATCTCTCTTAAACCTTCAAATTCGTTATTTACATGAGGAATTGCTGGTGAAATTGCTGCTCCACCTGCATCATTTACAAAATTGAATATTTTCATTCCATGTTCTCTTTCTTCTTCTGCTTGCTTGTAAAAAAATGCTTTGCTATTTACCAATTCACGTTGGTCACACCAAGAAGCCATTGCTAAATAAGATGCAGATGCGTGCATTTCTAATGCTATTTGTTCGTTTAACAAATCCATAACATCTGTGTTAATGGTCATTTGTCTTCTTATCGCTGTTTTCATGTTATTCTATTATTTTAACAAAGATACAGGAAAATTAGATTGGTTTTAACACGTGAAAATGATTTAAAGACAGTCTAAATAAACGATAATTCTTCTAAAAATCAGAAAAACAGTATGCTAATTCTTCTTTTAAATCTAGTAATTTAGGGATTTCTAAAAAGACCAAATGTTTTTTATCAGCAATAAATAACAACACAAAATTTTCATTTTCGATGATGTTCTCTAAATTTTCTGCTGATGTTAAAAGATTAACTTTATTTCTTAATTGAAGTACTTGTGGAAACGTAAGTGTCATTACTTTTTCATCTATCTTTAATTGATAGTTGCAAAAAGTATGTTTTTTAAGCTGAATATTGAAAGTTACATCACTTAATATTTCCATGACACAAATTTAATTATTATTTAGAATAAATAAAAACAATAATTATAAAAAGTTACTTTTTAATTCATAAAAATTTTTTAAACGAAATGTTCTACTCCCAATAATTGATATAAAGGCGTAAAAACTACAATCAAAATCATGATATAAACTAAGGTTTTAGTAAATGTTGATGTTGTTTTTCTGCTAAAATTAAATTTCCATCAAAATTATTTGATTGAAGTAATATGTCTTTAGACTGATAAAGTGGATTATCGAATTTTGGTTTAGAAATGTTATTTTTTGGGATTTTATTATAATATAGAAGTAAAATTGATATTAATAGAAATGAACCTAAAGCGAACATTAACAAATCGAAAAATGTTGTATAATTTCCAAAAGGATAAGGACCTAAAAGATTTAAAGCTATCATATTGCTAATTTTCATCTAAAATAAGAAATTTAAATCAAAGACCTGTCAGGTTTTAAAAACCTGACAGGTCTATAATTATTTTAAATCGGTATTTTTATTAAAAAACAAAAAAATGTGTGAAAATCAAAAATTTGTCATTTCGACTTTAGGAGAAATCCCATAATTTTAAAATCAAAAATAACGGAACTTTATGTGATTTCTCCCTATGGCCGAAAAGACAACTTTTATGCAATCGTAATAATTATTTTGGTATTTTATAAACACCTACAAGGTTTTGGAAACCTTGCAGGAAATCTTAAAACTTAAAGAAATAAAATTACTCAATCTTTTTTATCACAGCTTTTGGTGCTTCTTTTCTAGTTCCATCAAAACCATCAACACCACCTACTGTTGTATATTTCATTACATATTTTTTATCTGGAAAAATACGTTGATACGCACTTTGGCACATTAACGTTGCTTCGTGAAAACCACAAAGAATTAACTTTAATTTTCCTGGATAGGTATTTACATCGCCAATAGCGTAAATTCCTGGAATGTTGGTTTGATAATCTAAAGCGTTATTTACTTTAATCGCATTTTTTTCGATTTCTAATCCCCAATTTGCAATCGGACCTAACTTTGGTGATAAACCAAAAAGTGGAATAAAATGATCGGTTTCAATGGTGAATGCCTCTCCTCCATTCTGAACCACTGAAACTCCTTCTACTTTATCAGTTCCAACAATTCCTTTTACTTCTGCAGGTGTAATCATGGTAATTTTACCTGCATCTTTTAATTCTTGTACTTTATCTACAGAATCTAAAGCGCCTCTAAATTCGTTTCTTCTATGAATTAAGGTTACAGATGAAGCAACATCCGTTAAAAATATTGCCCAATCTAAAGCTGAATCTCCACCACCAGAAATCACTACTTTTTTATCTCTATAAAATTCTGGATCTTTTATAATATATTCTACACCTTTATTTTCGAAATCTGCAATGTTAGGAATTGGCGGTTTTCTTGGCTCAAAAGAACCTAAACCACCAGCAATGGCTACAATTTTTGCATGATGTTTTGTGCCTTTATTAGTCGTTACAATAAAAGTTTCATCTTCTTGTTTTTCGATAGTTTCAGCACGTTCTCCTAAGGTAAAACCTGGTTCAAACTGCTTAATTTGTTCCATTAATTTATCGGTTAAATCGCCCGCTAAAATTTCTGGATATGCAGGAATATCATAAATAGGTTTCTTCGGATAAATTTCTGAACATTGACCTCCTGCTTGTGGTAAAGCATCTATTAAATGACAACGCAGTTTTAATAATCCTGCTTCAAAAACGGTAAACAACCCTGTTGGACCTGCACCAATAATTAAAATATCTGTTGTAATCATTTTTTTATTTTATGTATTGAGACCTGACAGGTTTCTGAAGCCTGTCAGGTCTTTTTTTATGTTTAACGAGTGCGTTAGGGATTGAACGGTTTGTTTGAGCTCTTTTTTATTTTTCTTAAAAAAAGCGAGTAGTGAAAGCCCGACCTTTTTAGGGAACGCCCAAATAATTATTTATTTAAGCCACATTTATTACTTCTTGAATTTGTGGCGCATACTTTTTTATGGTTGCTTCCACTCCGTTTTTCAGCGTCATTTGATTTACGGAACATCCCATACAAGCGCCTTCTAATTGTACTTTTACAATAGCATCTTCTATGGAAAGTAATTTAATATTACCTCCATCACTCATTAAAAAAGGGCGAATTTCTTCCAACGCCTTTTCTACATTATCATGTGTTTCTTGTGCTGTCATATTTTATTTTTTTACTGCGCTACAACCGCTCATTGTTGTAATTCTTACAACTTCGGTTGGTGGCAAGTTAGCGTTTCTTTTTAATAACTCAGAAACCATTTCTTTGGTAATTTCATTAAAAGATTGCTCTAAAACTGTGCCTTCTTGCAATGCTACTGGATGCCCAACATCTCCTGCTTCTCTAATACTTTGTACTAAAGGAATCTCTCCTAAAAACTTCGTTTTAATATCTTCTGCCAGATTTTTTGCACCATCTTTTCCGAAAATATAATACTTATTATCAGGCAATTCTTCTGGTGTAAAATAGGCCATATTCTCTATAATTCCTAAAACAGGAACTTTTATGCTTTCTTGCTGAAACATGGCAACTCCTTTTTTAGCATCTGCCAACGCAATATTTTGTGGTGTTGAAACTACAACTGCACCATTTATTGGTAAAGCTTGTACAATTGATAAATGCACATCTCCTGTTCCTGGAGGTAAATCGATTAAAAGAAAATCTAATTCGCCCCAGTCTGCGTCAAAAATTAATTGTTTTAATGCTTTTGATGCCATTGGTCCACGCCAAATTACTGCTTGATCTGGATTTGTAAAAAATCCTAAAGACAATAATTTAACCCCGTAATTTTCTACAGGTTTCATTTTTGAACGGCCATCTACATTTACAGAAAGTGGTCTTGCTTTTTCAACATCAAACATGATGTGTTGTGAAGGTCCATAAACATCTGCATCTAAAACACCCACACTAA